>Ga0316205_10002704_pt1 | contig 17942 bp, 10 predicted proteins | sample 3monthpyrite_MG_FD_204941 | JGI IMG/M metagenome (GOLD analysis project Ga0316205, IMG submission 204941) | Microbial mat bacterial communities from mineral coupon in-situ incubated in ocean water Damariscotta River, Maine, United States -... | ecosystem: Environmental > Aquatic > Marine >... | reverse complement strand
AGTCACACCTGCGCCAGTACCGGCAAAAGTTGCCTCTACTACCGCGCCAATTAGCTCTCCAGTACCACACCACCCACAAGCAGGCGCCTCAAGTAGTAAAGGTACTATTTATAGTTCACCTTCTATTCGCCGTATTGCCCGTGAATTTGGTGTTGATTTAACCCTAGTTAAAGGCACAGGTAACAAAGGCCGTATTTTAAAAGAAGATGTGCAATCTTATGTTAAATACGAACTTTCTCGCCCGAAAGCTAATGCCGGTAGCTCTGTTGCTAGTGGCGAAGGTGGCTTACAAGTGGTTAGCGCTAAAGCTATTGATTTCTCTAAGTTTGGTGAAATAGAAACGAAACCACTTACACGTATTCAAAAAATATCTGGGCCATTTTTACATCGCAACTGGGTAACTATTCCTCACGTCACTCAATTTGATGAAGCAGATATCACTAACGTTGAAGCATTTCGTAAAGAACAAAATGTTATTTGTGAAAAACAAAAGCTTGGTTTTAAAATTACGCCACTGGTATTTATTTTAAAAGCGGCTGCTGATGCACTACGCGCTTTTCCAGTATTTAACTCAAGTTTGAGTGAAGATGGCGAAAGTTTAATTTTGAAAAAGTACATTCATATTGGCGTGGCAGTTGATACACCAAACGGTTTAGTTGTGCCGGTAGTACGAGACGTTGATCAAAAAGGTATTCACCAATTATCACGTGAATTACTCGAAATCAGCATTAAAGCACGAGATGGCAAATTAAAAGCCGCAGACATGCAAGGCGGTTGTTTTACTATTTCTAGTCTTGGCGGCATTGGCGGCACGGCATTTACACCAATTGTTAATGCACCAGAAGTCGCTATTTTAGGTGTTTCAAAATCAGAAATGAAGCCAAAGTGGAATGGCAGCGAATTTGTGCCTAAACTAATGCTACCTTTATCAATGTCTTATGACCATCGTGTAATTGACGGCGCTATCGCAGCACGCTTTACTGTGCACTTAGCTGGCGTAATGTCAGATATTCGTAAATTAATATTGTAATTTTTAGTACAAAATAACCAATAAATATTGGCGAAATTCAACAGTTAAGCGTAGAATTTCGCCCATAAAAATATTTACATAAATTAAAAAACTTTTAACAGTTTTATTGAGGAATAGTATGAGTAACGAAATAAAAACTCAAGTGGTAGTTCTAGGATCAGGCCCTGGCGGTTATTCGGCTGCCTTTCGTGCTGCAGATTTAGGCTTAGACGTTGTATTAGTTGAAAAATATGACAATTTAGGCGGTGTTTGTTTAAATGTGGGTTGTATTCCATCTAAAGCGTTATTGCACGTTGCAAAAGTTATTGATGATGCCAAAGACATGGCAGCACACGGTGTTACTTTTGGCGAGCCAAAAATTGATTTAGAAAAAATTCGTCAATGGAAAGACAAAGATGTGGTCGGCAAACTTACGCAAGGTGTTAGCGGTATGGCCCAAATGCGTAAAGTTAAAACAGTAACTGGATACGGCAAGTTCACTTCTGACAAAACCATTGAGGTTGAAGGCAGTGACGGTAACACCACTATCACCTTTGATAACGCTATTATATCTTGTGGTTCATCGGTTGTAGATCTTCCTTTTATTCCAAAAGATGATCCTCGTGTAATCGATTCAACAGGCGCTTTAGCGCTAGAAGATGTTCCTGCTGAAATGCTAGTACTAGGTGGCGGTATTATTGGCCTAGAAATGGGTACAGTTTACAGCTCACTTGGTAGTAATGTTTCTGTGGTTGAGTTTGCAGACCAATTGGTACCTGCTGCTGATAAAGACATTGTAAAAATTTACACTAAACACAATAAGCCACGCTTTAAGTCAGTGATGCTTTCAACTAAAGTTGTGGCTGTTGATGCTAAAGATGACGGCTTATACGTAACATTCGAAGGTAAAAATGCGCCTGAAGAGCCAGTACGTTATGACAAAATTCTAGTTGCCGTTGGTCGTAAACCAAATGGTCACTTAGTAGCGGCAGATAAAGCAGGCGTTAATGTTGATGAACGAGGTTTTATTAATGTTTCTAAAGAGATGCGCACTAACGTACCACACATCTTCGCAATCGGTGATGTAGTTGGTCAACCTATGCTTGCTCATAAAGCAGTACATGAAGCGCATTGTGCTGCTGAAGTTATTTCAGGTAAAAAGCATGAATTTGATCCTCGTTGTATTCCATCAATTGCTTATACCGATCCAGAAATGGCTTGGGTTGGTGTTACTGAACGTGAAGCCAAAGAGCAAGGTTTAAATATTGAAGTAGCTAACTTCCCTTGGGCTGCCTCTGGTCGTGCTATTGCTTCAGCTCGTACTGAAGGTAAAACTAAGTTAATTTTTGAAAAAGATAGTGGCCGTATTTTAGGTGGCGCACTTGTGGGTATTAATGCCGGTGAATTGCTGGGCGAAATTTGTTTAGCCGTTGAAATGGGCGCTGATGCTGAAGATATCGGTTTAACTATTCATGCTCACCCAACCTTAAATGAGTCTATTGGCTTAGCAGCAGAGGTTTTTGAAGGTTCAATTACCGATTTACCTAACGCAAAAGCGGTTAAAAAGAAAAAGTAGTCACAAAACAGGTTTAAAAGCTGATTAAAAAATAAAACCTGTTATATTTAAATATAACAGGTTTTTTTGTGCCCTTTTTTGACCAAACAACCAATCCTATCGCTATATGAAGAATGAAGTAAAAAACTATTTTATCAAAACTTTCATTACTTTCTTAATAGTCAGTATTAATTATTCCTATGCTAAAGAATTTATCATTGGCGTAGAAGAAGTCAGTTATTATCCACTTTATGACTTTTCAGCAAACGATACCAGCAGACCAAGTTTTAGCAAAGATTTACTAACCGCCTTTTTCGAAGAATATAATTATTCCTACCGTTTCGTTGCACTACCTATCAAACGTTTTAATCAGTGGTATGTAGAGAAAGGTATAGATTTTAAATTTCCCGATAATGTTAGATGGAGAAACGACAAGCAGAATAAGTTAAACATCACTTTTAGCCAATCTGTTATCAAGCTAATGGCAGGTAGTTATGTTTTAAAATCTAATAAAAACTACCAGCGGGCAGATGTAAAAAAACTAGGGACTATCTTTGGCTTTGTGCCAACAATGTGGTTCGATAAGCTTGATAGCAAAGAACTTAGATTAATAGAAGAAAATACTCCTTTTGCTGTAATAAAACACCTTCTGCACGGAAATGTTGATGCTACCAACATTGATTCCAATGTCATTAGACATAATTTAAAGCGCCTAAATAAACCAGAAGCAATTGTGTTAAATACTAATATAAAACATGAAGTCTACAGCTATCATTTATCTTCCATTCAACACCCTGAAATTATCAAACAATTTGATGTTTTTTTACAAAACAATGCTGAATTGGTGCAGCAACTTAAAGAAAAATACGACATCGTTGAGAAGTTTCAATAATTCTTTACACTTAACTTTTCAGTAATAGCACTACTCACTTTTTCAAAACAACATTCTACTTTATACTCTCACACGTATTTAAACGCCATACTTAGGAATGCCCTTGAAATTTAATACTGCAAACCGCTTAACATTAGCAATAGTGTTAGCCTCTACCATTATACTCAACGCTTGTGTTGTTACCGAAAATAAAAACAATGTTCAAGAAGCTAGCACACAAAACATTTCAACTAAGAGTGTTTATAGCCCTAGAGCAGAAAATCAATATTTAAGCCAAGGGCAAGCATTTAAGCGCTCGACTCGGATTTCAAATGTTAACTACAAGCTTAATTTTAACTTAACCGGTGAAGAAAGTTTTTCGGCAAGCTCAATCATAAACTTTAACTTAAACGATAATAGCACCCCACTCACTATCGATTTAAGCGAGGCGAAAATTACCAAGCTAGTCATTAATAGTGAATCAATTGCCACTGAGCAAATCAATAAGCTTTACAACAAGTGGTTTATTACCTTACCTGCTGAGCAACTAAATCAAGGCACCAATACAGTTACCGTTGAATTTACACGAAAACACAGTACTAATGGCGAAGGCTTACATCGTTTTAAAGACCCTGTTGATGGTAAAGTTTATCTTTATTCTCATTTTGAACCTGCTGCCGCACAGCAAATGTTTGCTTTATTCGATCAACCTGATCTCAAAGCTACCTTTGAACTAACCGCCTCAGCACCAAAAGACTGGACGGTATTTTCTGCAACCAGGGAAACCTCTATTACAGAACAAGGTGATATTAACCTATGGCACTTTCCTAAAAGCCAAAAACTAAGCCCATATAATTTTTCAATGCACGCAGGCCCTTATAAAATGTGGCAAGATAACAGTGGCAAATACCCACTGCGCTTATTCGCTCGTCAATCTGTTGCCAGCCAAATAACACCTCTACATTGGTTTACCTACACTAATCAGGGTTTCGATTTTTTCGATGATTATTTCAAAATTTCCTACCCATTTAAAAAATACGATCAAGTATTAGTACCTGACTTTTTATATGGCGCCATGGAAAATTCAGCAGCAGTAACTTTTGCCGAAGGTAGCTTTTTAACCAATGGTGAAATGACAAAAAGCCGTCGTCAGCGTCTTGCAAGTGTCATCATGCATGAAATGGCGCATCAATGGTTTGGTAATTTAGCCACGATGAAATGGTGGAACGGTTTGTGGTTAAATGAAAGTTTTGCTGCCTTTATGGCAACACTAGCAACCAGTGAATCCACTGAATTTACTAATGCTTGGCGCAGCTTTTATGCTGGTGGTAAACAAAGTGCTTATCGCGCTGATCAACGCATCACCACTCACCCAATAGAAGTTCCTGTACCTTCTACCGCTAATGCTTTTGATAATATTGATGCAATTACCTACTCTAAAGGCGCTTCAGTGTTAAATCAATTACGTCACTTATTAGGTGAGCAAACATTTCAGCAAGGCATTCATAATTATCTAAAAGATAATTCCTACAAAAATGCAGTATTAGATGACTTTATCAATAGCCTAGCTAAAGCTAGCGGTAAAGATTTAACTCTGTGGCAGAAAAAATGGCTCTATCAAGCAGGCGTTAATACCATTGAAGCAAGCTATCAATGTCAGCAAGGTAAAATTAGCGCATTTAAGTTATTACAAACAGCCGATAAAAAACAGCCAACTTTACGTGAGCAAAAAGTACAACTAGCACTATTTAAAGCCAACAAACCCGGCTTTAGTTTAATCAAAAAAGTATCGGTAACTTATCAAGGAGAAACAACCCGCGTCGACTCACTAGTAGGGGTTTCATGTCCTGATTTAGTTTATCCAAACTATCAAGATTGGGCGTTTGTAAAAGTTAATTTAGACAAGCGTTCATTCGCGAGCACTAAAAACTATTTGGCACAGATTGAAGATCCACTTTTACGTTCTATGTTATGGCAAAGCCTCTGGGACAGCGTTCGTGATGGAAAACTGCCGTTGAATGAGTATTTAACCGTAGCTTTAGCTAACGCTCCTTTTGAGCAAGACTACACCACTTTAGGACAAGTGCTCAGGCAAATATCATCTGCTAAGTTCTACTTAAATAAAGGCTTAGGTAGCGAAAATAGTTATACTAAAGATATTGCCTTGCAGTTAGAACATCTTACTTGGCAAAGCACTATCGCTAACAGTGATTATAAAAACCTGCAACGCCGTTGGTTTACTAGTTATTTAAACTTTGCTCATACGCCAATGGCTTTAGATAATTTATACAAATTATTAACCGGACAACACAGCCTAGAAAACTTAACTATCAGCCAAGATATTCGTTGGGATATTATTGCTCAGTTAAGTCGATTCCAGCATAAAAAAGCAGCGGAACTCATTGCCACCGAATTAACATTAGATAGTTCAGATACCGGTGAAAAGTCAGCTATTTATGCACAAGTTATCGCGCCAGATGCAAAAACAAAAGTAGATTGGTTAGCCAAAATACAACAGCAAGGCACTGACCTACCGTTTTCAAAATTACGTACCGCCATGTCTGCACTTTATCCAAGCGAACAAACTCACTTTAATGAACAAAGTGCAAACCAACGTTTAGCAAATTTAGCGGCTATAGATAAAGCTAATGGCCCCGTTTTCATGCGTAGTTATAGCCAACTCATTCCTACAACCTGTAATGACCTCAGTGTGAATAGATTAGCTAAAGCAGTTAGTGAATTAAATGAATTATCAGCAGGAACTAAACGCAGTTTACTTATTAAACAGCAAGCAGATCAACGCTGTGTAATGATTAAAAAAGCAATGACGCTTTAAGCGCTATATAAAAGAGTGAACAATGTAACTGTTTACTCTTTCATTTAAAAAGGAGCTAAAATGAAAAAATCACTTTACATCTTAATGCTGTTAACTGGAACCTTGGTTATCAGTGCCTGCGCTAATTCAGATAACAACAAAGCACCAACAGGCAGTACCCAATGGGATTTCGATCACAATGTACAATTTACCCAAACCAAATTAGCTAAAAATACTTATCAACTTGAAATTATCCCTAACAGCAAGGTGAATTTTGAGCGGCTAGCAACCTTTTTACTACGAAAGTCTTATAACCTTTGCAGTGGATATCACTACAAATTAGAAATAATTCAAGGTATTGAAGATTTTGATGACAAACGTGCCATGCCAAACTATGTTTTCCCTTCTTTAATTGCCAAGGTTGAGTGTAAGAAACAATAATTTCATCAATAAATACGAGCTGAGCTAAGTTTAAAAATGAGATCTGCCCCCTTTTTATTCTTACCATTTATTAACAAAAAAGGGCAACTACCTAAAATAGTTACCCTTTCAAACTTATAATTTAATTTACCAGCCTAGCTAGGATCTGCAATTCTCACAGCTTTAGCTGTCATTGCTTCTTTTGGTGGAGTAAAGCGTGTTAAGTCAATACCTTCAACAGCAGATTGGTATTCTTCTGTGGTTGGGAAGCGGCCTAATACTGTAGAAAGCACTACAACAGGTGTTGAACCAAGTAATGACTCACCTTTTTTCTCAGCTGTGTCTGCTACAACACGACCTTGGAAAAGGCGGGTTGAAGTAGCGATTACCGTGTCACCCGGTTCAGCTTTTTCTTGGTTACCCATACATAAGTTACAGCCTGGGCGCTCTAGATATAAAATGTTTTCATATTTAGTACGTGCTTCGCCTTTAGGGTGAGCATCGTCAAAAACGAAACCAGAGTATTTCTCTAAAATGTCCCAATCGCCTTCCGCTTTAAGCTCATCAACAATGTTATATGTCGGTGGCGCAACCACTAATGGCGCTTTAAATTCAATGCCGCCATTTTGCTTCTCAAGGTTACGTAACATTTGCGCGATAATTTGCATGTCACCTTTGTGAACCATACATGAACCAACAAAACCTAAATCAACTGGGCGACCGTCGTAGAATGAAACAGGGCGAATAACATCGTGCGTGTAACGCTTAGAAACGTCTTCGTTATTCACGTCTGGGTCAGCAATCATAGGCTCAACAATCGCATCTAAGTCAATAACAACTTCAGCGTAGTACTTAGCGTTTTCATCAGGTGCTAGTGCTGGTTGCTCGCCCGACTTGATACCAGCAATACGCTCATCAGCTAGTTTGATTAAACCTGCTAATGTACCAGCCGCGTTTTCCATACCCTTGTCAATCATAATTTGGATACGGCTCTTAGCAAGCTCGATAGATTCAATTAACGTTGCATCGTTTGAAATACAAACTGATGCTTTCGCTTTCATTTCAGCTGACCAGTCAGTGAATGTAAACGCTTGGTCAGCTAATAACGTACCAATGTGTACTTCAATTACGCGACCTTGGAATACGTTTTCACCTTCAAACTGCTTAAGCATTTGTGCTTGTGTTGCGTGAACGATATCACGAAAGTCCATGTGATCAGCCATTTCACCTTTAAAGGTAACTTTTACTGATTCTGGAATTGGCATTGCAGACTCACCCGTTGCTAGAGCAATGGCTACCGTACCTGAGTCAGCACCAAAGGCAACACCCTTAGACATACGTGTATGAGAGTCTCCACCAATGATAATCGCGCGATCATCAACCGTAATATCATTTAATACTTTGTGAATAACATCAGTCATTGAATGGTAAACGCCTTTAGGATCACGTGCAGTGATAAGGCCAAACGCGTTCATAAAGCTCATTAACTTAGGTGTGTTCGCTTTTGCTTTACTATCCCAAACAGATGCTGTGTGACAACCTGATTGGAATGCACCATCAACAATTGGCGAAATAGTAGAAGCAGCCATGGCTTCTAATTCTTGGCATGTCATTGGGCCAGTAGTATCTTGTGAACCAACAATATTCACTTTAACGCGAACGTTAGAACCAGCGTGTAGAGGAGCTTCTGAAGCAACACCCACTGCGTTACGGTTGAATATTTTCTCAACAGCTGTTAAACCTTGGCCTTCATGAGAAATTTCTTTAGATGCAGCGTAAACAACGGGTGCATCAACACCTAACACTTCGGCTGCTAATGTTTGTAGTTTCTTACCAAAGGTTACAGCATATGAGCCGCCAGCTTTCATGAACTCTTGCTTTTGTGGTGTAAAGGCTGATGAGATATCAGCTAACTCTTCGCTACCGTTGTATAGCTTCTTCGCTTTCGTGTCGATAGTTAATACTGTGCCCGTTGCTACTGAGTAGGCTTCTTCTAATACTGGGTCACCATTTTCATCAGTAACTGTATTTCCGTTAGCGTCTACTTTCTTAACCCAGTTTTTAAGGTCAAGACCGATACCTCCCGTTACGTCAACGGTTGTTAAGAAGATAGGAGCAATACCATTTGTACCTGCTACAACTGGCGCGATATTGATAAATGGTACATAAGGACTTGCTTGTTTACCCGCCCAAAGTGCAACGTTGTTAACACCAGACATACGAGATGAACCAACACCCATAGTACCTTTTTCAGCAATAAGCATCACTTTAGCGCTAGGGTGCTTAGCTTGTAGCGCTTGAATTTCTTCTTGTGCTTCAGGGGTGATCATGCATTTACCGTGTAATTCACGGTCAGCACGAGAGTGAGATTGATGACCTGGAGAAAGTAAATCTGTTGAAATGTCACCTTCGCCAGCAATGTAAGTAACTACTTCGATTTTTTCTTCAATAGCAGGAAGTTTGGTAAAGAATTCTGCTTTTGCATAGCTTTCTAAAAGGTCTTTCGCTACCGAATTACCCGCTTTATAAGCTGCTTCAAGACGAGCTGTATCAGCATCGTATAAGAATACTTGTGTTTTTAATACGTCTGCTGCCGGTGCAGAAACTACAACATCATCGCCTAATGCAAGATCAAGTAACACTTCAATTGAAGGACCGCCTTTCATATGTGAAAGTAATTCAAATGCAAATTCAGCGTTTATTTCAGCAACGGTTTCTTGGCCAAGAATGATTTCTTTTAAGAACTTTGCTTTAACGCCAGCAGCACTTGTTGTACCTGGCAGAGTATTATAAATAAAGAAATTAAGAGAATCTTCACGGTTAGCATTCCCTTGATCTTTTATTTGTTCGATAATTTCCGCTAATAAATCAGCGCTATCAATTGGCTTAGGTGCTAAACCAAGATCTGTTTTGCGGTTTTCAATTTCCGCTATATATTCTGAATATAGGCTCATTTGATACTCTCTCTAGCTATAAGGCTGCTAATAATATGATCATTAACAGGATAAATTTTTGCGCTTATTTTAACTGATTTTCTTCATACTACTAATCATTTGGTTAAATAAGCACTATTCACAGCATTTATTGCTCATAGAAATCATAATTATAATGGTTATACCACTATCATTACTAATTGATATAATTGTGAATTTTTTACATCTTTATATCACATAGCACTAAAGTCTAGTTTGATAAATCGCTGTAATCACCTATATTTATAGCTATAATTTTGCCTTGTAACCATCTTTTGATGCTTTTTGAACTTTTATATAAGCTCTAGGCAAAAAAATCTACTACGTCTTCCTATCACAAAGGTGAATATCGTGCTTCAAGAATATCGTAATCATATCGCCGAGCGTGCTGCAATGGGTATTGTACCTAAGCCGCTTGATGCTGAACAAGTATCTCAACTCGTTGAATTAATTAAAAACCCACCCGCAGGTGAAGAGGCGTTTTTGTTAGCGCTATTAGCTGATCGTATTCCACCAGGTGTTGATGATGCTGCTTATGTAAAAGCTGGCTTTTTGGCAGCTATCGCCAAAGGCGAAGCAAACTCCCCCATTATTGATGCTACCCGTGCCTTAGAATTGTTAGGCACTATGTTGGGTGGTTACAATATTGAGCCAATGATTGCTGCACTAGATAGCGACAATGCTGACATTGCTGTTGATGGTTTATCTAAAACATTATTAATGTTTGATGCTTTCCATGACGTACAAGAAAAGGCTGAGAGCGGTAATGCAGCGGCACAAAAAGTATTACAATCGTGGGCTGATGGTGAATGGTTTACCAACAAGCCAGAAGTTGCCAAAAAAATCACCGTTAAAGTGTTCAAGGTAACAGGCGAAACTAACACCGATGATTTATCGCCAGCACCTGATGCTTGGTCTCGCCCTGACATTCCATTACACGCGAAAGCAATGCTTAAAATTTCTCGTGATGGTATCAACCCAGATGAAGACGGCACTGTTGGCCCCATTAGTCAAATTGAAGAATTGCAAAAAGACGGTATTCCGCTAGCTTATGTTGGTGATGTTGTTGGTACTGGCTCTTCACGTAAATCTGCTACTAACTCTGTATTATGGTTTATGGGTGATGATATTCCTCACGTGCCAAACAAGCGCGGTGGTGGTGTTTGTTTAGGTGGCAAAATTGCTCCTATTTTCTACAACACCATGGAAGATTCAGGTGCCTTACCTATTGAACTAGATGTTCAAAAAATGAGTATGGGCGATGTTATCGACATTTACCCATACGAAGGCGTGGTAAAAAATGCGGCTGGCGATGTAATTTCTGAGTTTGAACTTAGCCCAGTATTACTAGATGAAGTACGCGCTGGTGGCCGTATCAACTTAATTATAGGTCGAGGTTTAACAGGTCGTGCTCGTGAAGCATTAGGTCTTGGCGAAACTAATTTATTCAACAAGCCTGTTGATATAGCTGACTCAGGAAAAGGTTTTACCCTTGCACAAAAAATGGTTGGTAAAGCCTGTGGCGTTGAAGGTATTCGTGCTGGTCAATACTGCGAACCTAAAATGACCACTGTAGGCTCACAAGATACTACTGGGCCTATGACGCGAGACGAGTTAAAAGATTTAGCTTGCTTAGGTTTTTCTGCCGATTTAACTATGCAGTCTTTCTGCCATACTTCTGCTTACCCTAAACCGGTAGATGTTATAACTCACCATACCTTACCTGATTTTATGATGAATCGTGGTGGTGTTTCACTTCGTCCAGGTGATGGTGTTATTCATTCTTGGTTAAATCGTATGCTACTGCCTGATACCGTAGGTACGGGCGGTGATTCTCATACACGCTTCCCATTAGGTATTTCATTTCCTGCAGGCTCAGGGTTAATTGCCTTTGCTGCTGCTACAGGAGTGATGCCGCTTGATATGCCTGAATCAGTTTTAGTACGCTTTAAAGGTGATATGCAGCCGGGTATAACTTTACGTGATTTAGTTCATGCTATTCCTTACACTGCGATTCAAAAAGGTTTATTAACGGTTGAAAAAGCAGGGAAAGTCAATGAATTTTCTGGCCGTGTATTAGAAATTGAAGGTCTTAAGGGATTAACCGTTGAGCAAGCATTTGAACTTTCTGATGCCTCTGCTGAGCGCTCTGCTGCTGGTTGTTCAATTAAACTTGAAGAAGAAGCCGTTGCTGAGTACTTAAACTCTAACATTGTTATGCTTAAATGGATGATTAGTGAAGGTTACGGCGATGTACGTACCATTACTCGCCGTATTAAAGCGATGGAAGCATGGTTAGCTAATCCTTCATTAATGACAGCTGATAGCGACGCTGAATACGCACACGTTATTGAAATAGACTTAAATGATATCAAAGAGCCTGTTGTTTGCTGTCCTAACGATCCAGATGATGCCAAACTACTATCAGAGGTTGCTGGCCGCAAAATTGATGAAGTATTTATCGGTTCATGTATGACTAACATAGGTCATTTCCGTGCTGCGGGAAAATTACTTGAAAATCATTTAGATAATACAGGTCTGCAATTATCTACACGTATGTGGGTAACGCCACCAACGAAAATGGATAGTGCACAGTTAACGGATGAAGGTTATTTCTCTATTTATGGCCGAGCAGGTGTACGTGTTGAGCCTCCGGGATGCTCATTATGTATGGGTAACCAAGCTCGCATAGCACCTAACTCTACCGCTATGTCAACATCTACGCGTAATTTTCCAAACCGCTTAGGCAACAATGCTGATGTATTCTTAGCCTCTGCCGAGCTTTCTGCTGTAGGTGCTATTTTAGGTAAATTACCTACACCTGCAGAGTACTTTGAGTACGCAGGTAAAATTGACGCAACCGCTGCTGATACTTATCGTTATTTAAACTTTGATAAGATGGAAAACTACACTGAAAAAGCAGATCAGGTTATTTTACAAGTGGAAGCTTAATTTTAGTCTTTCTTGTCGCTATATTTTGTTATTTCGTTGTCGAAAGTACTCACCTATGGTCATAGGCTCCGTGCTTCTTCCTTGCTCTTGAACCTGTTAGACTCGAGCTAAACACCAAATAATTGTAATGTGATTGCAAACTAAAACGCCCATTGATTATTAACATCAACGGGCGTTTTTATGTGCTTAGCTAATCATTTTTGTTATTTGTTAATCAAGGGTCTTCTTAAATCGAAAAGCGGCTATTGCTAAACCAACTAAAATAAATATCATTAACCACAGCATATCAAAACTCATATCAACAACTTGTACATCACGTAACACCACCCCACGAATTAAACGAATAAAATGTGTTGCTGGTAAAGCTTCAGCAATTTGTTGCGCTAACCTAGGCATGCCTTCATATGGAAACATAAAACCCGATAGTAAAATAGAGGGCAATAAAATAAATACTGTCATTTGCATTGATTGTAACTGGTTAATCGCAAGTGTAGAAATCACTAGACCTAATACTAAACTTGCACAAATAAATAAGAAAGTTGCGACAGCAAGTTGACCTAGTCCACCATTAATAGGTACGTTAAATAAAAAGTGCCCTAACCCTAAAATAATCATCACTTGAATAGCCCCAATAAAAATATAGGGAATAATCTTACCTATCATTAATTCAATTGATGTCACAGGGGTAGTAATCAACATTTCCATATTGCCACGTTCTTGCTCGCGGACAATGGCTGCCGAAGTAAACATGATCATCGTCATGGTTAAAATAATCGCGACTAATCCCGGCACAATGTTTACTACACTACGCTGCTCAGGGTTATAGAGTAAAGTCACAGCAAATGTAGGTACGTTTCTATTGGCGGGTTTATCTAAAAGTTGCGCTAACGGCATGTTACGCAAACTTTTAATGCTCGCTGCAATAGTAGTATCAGATGCATCAACAAGCCACTGTGCAATAGGCCTGCTCGTTTCTTCATCCGTTGCAGACGGTATAGCTAAACCAACACTGCTATGACGAACTAAGCGCTTACTAACATCTTTGGGAATAATCAAAATTGCTCGAACATCACCGCGATCTAACCCCTCTTGGGCATTTTTATCACTGCTGTAATGCTCTGTAATACTAACAACTCCTGTTGCTGCTACTGTTTGTTGTAGCACGCGACTCAAGCCTGTTTGGCTATAGTCAACTACTCCCACAGGAATATGTCGAATATTGGTGTTAATGGCAAAGGCAAAAAGTAGTAGTTGTATTAATGGGATCATAATGACCATAGCAAAAGTCATTCTGTCGCGCTTTAACTGAATAAGCTCTTTTAAAATAATAGCCTTTATTCTTAATAAGCTGTTCACTGTACAAACTCACTATCAAGCTGTTTTAACGGGTTTTCTCCCGTACAAGTGACAAAAACATCTTCAAGACTGGGTCTAACAAGCTGTATTTCACTATTTTTTTTTATAATATTTTTCCCCTGCAATAAAGCAATAGGATCATGCTGCTGTTTAGAAACTAACACCCGCAAATGTGCCCCCAACTGTGAAGCAGAAATAACTTCTGGCTGCTCTATTAGTTTTTGTTTTAATTGCCTAAGATTATCACCTGAAATTTCAATAACATGAGCAGCCATATCATTCATTAACTGATCAGGTGCACCATCAGCCCTTTTTACCCCTTGCTCTAAAATAGCAAGTTTATGACAACGTTCAGCTTCATCCATGTAATGAGTAGACACTAAAATGGTAACGCCTTGATCGCATAAATCAAAAAGTTGCTCCCAAAATTCACGACGGTTTTCAGGATCTACTGCGGAAGTGGGTTCATCTAAAAATAACAGTTTGGGTTTATGCATTACAGCGCAAGCTAACGCTAATCGCTGTTTTTGTCCCCCACTTAAACTTCCTGCTAATTGAGAAGATATTTTATTTAGTTGATATAAGCTGGTTAACTGTGCCAAGCGTTGTTTTTGCTCATTAGCGGTCAATCCATAAATTCGAGCGATAAATTTCATGTTCTCAGTTACGGTAAGATCGTCATAAAGCGAGAATTTTTGCGTCATATAACCGATTTCTCGACGCAGTTTTTCAGCCTCCTTGGGCAAATGATAACCCAACACATTAACCAAGCCACTTGTAGGCTTTAATAAACCGGTCAGTAAGCGTATTGCCGTGGTTTTACCACAACCGTTAGGGCCTAGAAATCCGTAAATAGTTTGTTTTTCTACCTGTAAATCAAGTGATGAAACAGCAGTAACTTGAGAGAACTTTCTTGTCAGCCCATTTGCATCAATAACCAACTCACTCATTGAATACACCTTGAGGCAGCGTGACTTGTGCAGGCACACCGCTGGGTAGGTTAGCTGAGCTCTGGGGAAGTAAAACTTCGGCAAGATACATAAAACGTGCACGCTCTTGTTGGTTTAGCGCATAGTAGGGAGTAAATGCTGGCTCGTTGGCTATCCAGCGCACTTTCCCTTGGATAGGCTTAGCTATTCCATCAATACTAACTTGAAGCAATTGCCCTACTTTTATGTGTACGCGGTAAGGCTCAGGAATATACACGCGAGCAAAAGGTGCTGCGCCAGCAAGTACAATAGCAACAGGGCTACCCGCGGTAACTCGCTCTCCTAAGTTCCAAGGTAGGTTATCTAAAATGCCATCTCGTTTGGCAACTATGGTTAAATCACTGAGTTTTTTTTCTTCGTTGTGTAATTGGGCAAGGTTGGTAGCAACCACAGCTTCGGCAATAGCTATATCTTCAAGCCGTGCGCCATTAGTTAATTGAGAAAGCTTTTCTTTCGCGCTATTGAGCTTCGCTAAGCTTTCGTCACGAGTTGCTAATGCTGAATCTAATGTAGCTTGGCTAGCAAGCTCTTTCATAATTAATGTTTTTGCACGTTGATAATTAGCTTTGCTTTTAATTACATAAGCTTGCGCGCCTGAGACTTCAGCTTTGGCTGCGGCAACTTCTTCTGAACGTGCACCATTATGAACTTTTTCTAAATTGGCTTCGGCTTGTTGTAACTGCGCTTTAGCTTTAGCTACTAATGATTTTTGCAAGGTGTTATCTAGTTGAACTAATACAGTACCTTGACTAACTTGGCTACCAGATTGCACCGGCAAGGCGGTGATCACTTCACTAGCTGTTGCCGTATGCGCTATTCTATCTCGCTCTAATGTCCCTAGAGCAACATCAGGTTTATCATTATCGCAAGCGCTTAAAAGTAAACAAAAAGAGCATAAAATAAAAGCTAATTTCATAATTATCTCATTGATATAAAGTTATTGTGTTGCGTGCTAATGCAAATTAGGTCTAGCTAAAGATTTACATTCTTTGAGTGTTATATCAACAAGTAAACATGCTACTATTAGTCGTTTACAGTTCATACTTGGCATAAATTTTTCTAATTGTGCCATTGTTGTTCAGCTTTGTGATTGCGGCATTCACTGCATCTCGTATTGATTTATCTTTAAACGCTATGTGCGAGTATACATCGGGCCATAAGTGATGAACGCTATAATCATACGGCTTGATTTTTTCGTCTACTTTCTGATAGGTATTAGCTAAGTCGTACCAAAAAATATTAATATCACCTATGCGCACCTCTACCTGACCAGAAATGAGTAAATAACTAGAATAGCTTGGGCGAGGATGCTCTGAATATCGAGGATTTTCTGAGACTGCTTTTTTAAAATCAGCACCTAACAGGTTCATTGCACCTTGATAAGCAGTAATAGATTTATTTTGAAGATCTGATATTTGGTTAATTTGTAATTTATCTGACTTGCGTGATACAGCTACATCACTATAACGAAAAATAGGCACAGATAGAAAAGCATTTACATCTGCTTCCGCAAAAATATTACAAGCAACATCAATCATCTTTCCAGTATTTATTTCATGATGTAAACGATTATTACTCATAAAAACAAAACTAATATCATACTCAGGTAATTCATTAAAAAGTGCTTGAGTAATATCGATAAAAAGCCCACTTTGGCTTTTTTCAATAAAAAATGGTGGAAAATTACCGACGCCAACCTTTAACGTTTGCTTGGCTAATACTGTGGATGCGTTTATTAATAATGACAGCGCTATAATTGAAAATAACAATCGACTTAATACTGAAGCCATTAACCACTACCTTTAAATTTAACAGTAATTTAAAGTATAAACCAAGTTAGTGAAATTGCATTATTACATTTTATGTCAGTTTATTTAAAACAACATCATTACCAAAGGTAATGATGTTGTGACGTTTTATCGGTTGTTGCTTGTGCTAGATTACGACACTATTACTGCTAACTACCTCAAACAAACAACATAATACTGGGTGAATAACATGGCGAAAGCAGAAAAATATATACCTACTGAAAAAGCACAAGCATTTTTAGACAAGGTAACCGACGTTAAACACGATAGACAAATTATCAACGGCCTAAAGAAGTTTCTTGATGATAGAGCACCTGAAGATATGCTCAACTTTTATACGCCAGAAGAAAAAGCAGAGCTAATCGCTATAAAAGGCACTGAGAAAGATATTGAATCTCGCATGCCTGTTAAAATTACTCGTCATTATTTTGAATTGGCTGAACACAGTAAGCCACTGCAAACCCTAATAAAAGCTAGCCCTGCTGAAACCTTTGATCTACAAGGTGCGCCAGATCCTGGTAATCAAATGAGTTACAGCCCAGTTGAAGGTTTAATTCATAAATATGAGCTCGGCTTAATCTATGTTGCATCAACCTGCTCAGCTCATTGCCGCTTTTGTTATCGTGAAGAGTTAATCGCCAAAAAAGAAATTGCTCGTGAGGATGGTAGTGTTGAACGTAAAGGTTTAGCGCAAATTTCTGAGCTAGTTAACTATATTAATAAGCATAACGACATTGTAATGACAAATGGTGGCAGACATCCTGAAACTGGCCGTGAAAAATTACGTGAAATTTTGATGTCCGGTGGTGACCCTATGGTACTGCTTAATAAAAATTTAGCGCAATGGTTTTCTGCTTTAGCTGATGCTGGTATAGAAAACATTCGTATTGGCACAAAAGAGTTAGCTTTTTACCCTGATCGTTTTGACGAAACTTTCTTCGCTATGATCGACAACTTCCATGAAGCATATCCAGGGGTAAAATTACGTTTTATGGTGCACTTTAATCACCCTGATGAATTTTTACAAAAAGACACTGCTGGCAATTACATTGATAATGCTGACGGTGGTTTAATGTGGGTTGATAGCACCTTAAAAGCCGTAAAACAGCTTGCTAGTCGCAACTGGATTTCAATAGAAAACCAAGCGCCACTCATTAAAGGCATTAGTAACGATGCTGATGCACTGCGCATTATG
>Ga0316205_10002703_pt1 | contig 17943 bp, 15 predicted proteins | sample 3monthpyrite_MG_FD_204941 | JGI IMG/M metagenome (GOLD analysis project Ga0316205, IMG submission 204941) | Microbial mat bacterial communities from mineral coupon in-situ incubated in ocean water Damariscotta River, Maine, United States -... | ecosystem: Environmental > Aquatic > Marine >... | reverse complement strand
GCGCAGGCGGACCGCATGCCGGTGGCCAGAACGCGATGATGCAACAGATGATGCAAATGATGCAGCAGCACGCTGCCATGATGGGCGGCGGTGCCGGTCAGATGGGTGGCGGCGCTGGCATGATGGGTGGCGGTGCCGGTCAGATGGGCGGCGGCGCTGGCATGATGGGCGGCGGTGCCGGTCAGATGGGCGGCGCTGGCATGATGGGCGGCGGCATGATGGGCGGTGGTGCCGGTCAGATGGGCGGCGCTGGCATGATGGGCGGCGGCATGATGGGCGGTGGTGCCGGTCAGATGGGCGGCGCTGGCATGATGATGCAGAACTTTGACGTCGATGAAGATGGCACCGTGACCGCCGAGGAAATGCGCGCCGGGCTTCTGGCCGAACTCTCCCAGTTTGACCAGGACGGTGACGGCACGTTGTCGCTGACCGAATATCAGGCGCTTTACGTGGACATGGTGCGCGAAGCCATGGTCGACCGGTTCCAGGATCTGGATGCCGATGGCGACGGGGCGATCACTGCCGATGAAATGACGGCACGGGTCGACCGGATGGCACAGGCCGGCATGGGCGGCTCCGGTATGATGGGCGGAGCGGGCATGATGGGCAATGCTGGTGCGACCGGCCAGATGCCTGGCGGCAACGCGAACCAGATGCCCGGCATGAATGGGGCCACCGACGGCCAGATGCCCGGCATGAACGGATCGAATATGCCTGCCGGCAATTGACCTGACACTGGCGGTGTGGGCATTCTCCCGCTCGCGCCGCCAGAACCGTTTGGGCCGCCCCGGACACAAAAGACAAGAAAAGAGACCGATATGAGCTATGGATACACCCGCGTGCTGAATGACACGTCGATGGAAGATGCCGAAATTCTGATCCGCCACAGCCTGGAGGAACAGGGCTTTGGCATTCTGACCGAAATCGACGTCAAGGCCACCCTGGAAAAGAAGATCGGGGCCGTCATCGACGGATATCGCATTCTGGGTGCCTGCAGCCCACGGCACGCGCATCGCGCCATCACCGCCGAACCGCGGATCGGCGTCATGCTGCCGTGCAATGTGATCCTGCGCGAATTGCCCGAGGGCACCGAGGTGACCGCCATTGATCCGGTTGCATCGATGTCGGCGGTCGAAAATGACGAACTGATGGAAATCGCCGCCGAAGTCACCGACGGCCTGCGCGCAGCGGTCGACCGGATCTGAACGATCAGATCGGTACAAGGCAGGAGAGAGTATTGACCTTCCGACCGATGGAACCCTTACCTATGAGGTTCACGCAGGGATAAAGGACCAGGTCCGATGCCGATTTCCTTACCGACGGGTGCCTCGCTACCGTCGCCGGGGGCCCTTGCGGGCCTCCTTTTTCTGGTGTTCGCGCCGCTGCATTTTATTCTGCCGCAAACGGCATCAATCGCACTTTCGGGGGTGACGCTGGCGCTGATTGGCGGGGCCTATATCGGCTTTGCGGCGAATGCCCGTGAGGCGCGCGTATTCTGGCTCGAGATGATGACCGCAATGGGCTTTGGTCTGGTCGCGGTGCTCGGCATCTGGGTGCATTGGATCTTTCTTCCTCTGGGGCTGGCGCTGCATGCCGGTTGGGATATCCTGCATCACAGGCCGGGCTTTGGTGCGCCGGTGCCGAAATGGTATATTCCTTTTTGTGTGATCTTCGATCTAATGGCGGCGGGCTTCTTGCTGCTGCTCTATGGTGTGGTTCCCTTGTTTTCATGACACCCCCCAATCGACCCAAACAATTGGCGGCAGTGACCATCGCTCTTGTGGCCCTGGCGGTGACCGTCCTTTTCTGGGGACCGATCAACGCTGCGCTGAACAGCGTCGATACCGAAAGCATCCGGGCCTTTGTGATGCGGGCCGGGCCGGTCGGGCCCATTGCCGTTGTCGGGTTGATGACGCTGGCCATCGTGGCCAGCCCGATCCCAAGCGCGCCCATCGCTCTGGCGGCGGGGCTGGTCTATGGCCATTTCTGGGGCACTGTTCTGGTGGCGATCGGTGCGGAAACAGGTGCAATTCTGGCCTTTGTCATCGCACGCTATCTGGGCCGCGACTATGTTGAACGCTGGCTTGGCGCGCGTATGAAGAACCGGTTTTTCGGGTCACAAAACGCGCTGATGGCCACGGTGTTCATCAGCCGCCTCCTGCCGTTTATCTCGTTCGACGCAATCAGCTATGCGGCGGGGTTGAGCCGGATCACATTCTGGCGGTTTGGCCTCGCAACGCTGGCCGGCATCGTCCCGGCCAGTTTCGTGCTGGCCCATCTTGGGGCAGAGGCGCTGGAAGGCGAAAGCAATGTTGGCTTTTGGGTCTCGCTCGCCCTCGGCATCGCCGGTCTGACATCGGCGGCGATCTGGCATCATCGCAAGATGAAAAACGCCGCACCCGCCGTGCCTTCCCCGGACCAGTCAGCCAGGTAACGCGCGGGCGCAAGCTCAGGGCAGCACCCGCGCCACGCCATCGCGCAGATGATGCACCACCCCCTGCCCGCCCGGCAGCTCGGACAGTGCCGTGACCGGCAGGCCCAGGATCAGGCAGCGCATCAGCCGCGAGGTGACGCCATGGGTGACCAGAACAGCGGGGCCGTCCAGATCCGCCAAAAAGCTGCGCACCCGCGCCTCCATCTCCGGCAGGCTTTCACCGCCGGGGGCATGAAATTTCCACAGATTTGGGTCGGCCTCGGCCTCAACCTCGGGATATGTGGCCAGAATGTCGGGCAAGCGGTGGCCCTGCCACGCACCCAGGTCAATCTCGGACAAGCGCGGATCCTGCGTGATCTCTTGGCCCGGCATGGCAATCCGCCCCGTGGTCAACGCGCGCGGCGACGGGCTGCTGATCACCGCGACCTCGCGCGGCAGAATTCCCGCCAGAATGCGACCCTGCGCGGCGGCCTGGGCGTGGCCGGTTTCAGTCAGCGGCGAATCGAGAAGGCCCTGCAAGCGCCCGGCAACATTCCATTCGGTCTGGCCGTGGCGCAAAATCCACAGCTCGGGCAAGGTCATCGGGCAGCCCATTCAATCGGCGATCGGATCGCAAGTTTCAACGTAAGCCGCCCGTAGAAACAGCACTTCTCTGTCGGGAAACGGGTGGGCAAAGAAAGGTTTCCAACAATTTTTCATTGCGATGTCTTAGAAGAATGGACCCGCCATCTCAAGCAGGTTGATCTTGGTGATTTCGCCGGGGAATTCGATCGGAAAAAAACGTGGACAAGGCCGCCCTGCCCGCCTCCATGCGCTTAATATATCCAAAACCCGCGGCGCGGTGCCGCGCTCAAATCGCTTGCGGATACGCGCGCCGGGCCGATGAGGTCGCGGTGCAAACCTGCACCCGCGCCCGAGGAGGCGGCCCCGTCAGTCAAATTCCTCGATCAGCACCAGATCGCGCTCGGACGCGCCGCGCGCATGGCTCAGCGCTTCTTGGTAAATCTCGGACTCGTAGCAGGCATTGGCCGCCTCCAGCGACGGAAACCGCGCCACGACATTGCGTGGATGGGCGCGGCCTTCCTTCTGGATGGCCTGGCCACCACGGGCCAGAAACGTGCCGCCATGCTGCGCGATCGCCTCGGTCGCGATGGCCGCGTATTTCATATAGGCCTCTTCATTCGTCACCGTCACATGGGCGATCCAAAGCGCTGTTGCCATTTCTTAAACTCCCTTCAAAACTTCGGCGGCCGCAGCCTTTGCTGCCTCCGCGCCACCAATATCGCGCCCGCCACCCTGTGCCATATCGGGCCGCCCGCCGCCGCCCTTGCCGCCCAGTTCGACCACCGCCGCCTTGAGCAGATCCACCGCCGAAACCCGGCCCGTCAAATCGTCGCTGACGCCTGCCGCCACCGCCACTTTGCCGCCGGTATCAGCCATCAGCAAAACCGCGGCACCCGCACCCATACGGGATTTGTGCTCGTCGATCAGCCCGGGCAGATCCTTGCCGGTCACGCCCTCCAGCACCTGCGCCAGAAAGCTGATGCCGTTGATCTCTTCGTCGTCCGGGGCCGCCGCGCCGCCGCCCGCCATGGCCAGTTGCCGGCGCAGTTGCGTCACCTCGTTTTCCAGCGCCCGGCGTTCGGCCATCAGGCCCTGAACCCGCGCGCCGACCTCTGCGGTGGGGGTTTTCAGCGCCCCGGCAATATCGGCCAACCGGCGGTCCTGCGCGCGCAGATAGTCAAATGCCGCCGCCCCGGTCAGCGCCTCGATCCGGCGCACACCGGCGCTGGAGGCACTGTCGCCAAGCGTAACGAAGACGCCGATATCGCCGGTCCGGGCCACATGCGTGCCGCCGCAAAGCTCCAGCGAATAGGTTTGCCCATCCGCGCCCTTGCCCGAGCCCGGCAGAGAACCCATCGACACCACCCGCACCTCATCGCCGTATTTTTCCCCGAACAAGGCCTGCGCCCCCAGGTCGCGGGCGTCATCGGGCGTCATGATCCGGGTCTCGACGGGGCTGTTTTGCCGGATATAAGCGTTGACCTCGGCTTCAACGCCCTGCAATTCGGCCAGGCTCAACGCCTTGGAATGGCTGAAATCGAACCTCAGCCGGTCAGGCGCATTCAGTGAGCCGCGCTGCGCCACATGCGGCCCGAGCGCCCGTCTCAGCGCCTCGTGCAACAGGTGCGTCGCCGAATGATTGCCGCGAATGGTGCCGCGCCGGGCGTGATCGACCGTCAATTGCGCCGCCTGGCCTTTGGTAATCTCGCCCTCGGTCACATCGGCCACATGCAGCACCACGCCCGCCACTTTGCGGGTGTCGGTCACCGTCGCCACGCCGGTCTCGGTGCGGATCTCGCCGGTATCGCCGACCTGCCCGCCCGCTTCGGCATAAAACGGCGTCTGGTTCAGCACCAGCACCACGGGATCGCCCGGCTTGGCCGCGTCCATTTCGGCCCCGTCGCGCACCAGCGCCAGCACCTGGCCTTCGGCAATTTCGGTGTCATAGCCCAGAAATTCGGTGCCGCCATGCGCCTCTTCCAGATCATACCAGATCGTGGCATCGGCAGTTTCGCCCGAGCCCGCCCAGGCCGCCCGCGCCTTGGCCTTTTGCTCGGCCATCGCCGCATCGAACCCGTCCGTATCAACCGCCCGGCCCTGCTCGCGCAGCGCATCCTGGGTCAGATCCAGCGGAAACCCGTAGGTGTCATAAAGCTTGAACGCAGCCTTCCCCGGCAGATCCGCGCCCTCGGGCAGGTGCAACAGCTCCTCATCCAACAGCTTGAGCCCACGATCCAGCGTTTGGCGAAACCGGGTTTCCTCCAGCCGCAGCGTCTCCTCGATCAACGCCTGCGCGCGGCCAAGTTCCGGGTAAGCCTGCCCCATCTGAGCGACCAACGCGGGCACAAGCCGGTGCATCAGCGGATCGGCAGCCCCTAACAGATGCGCATGGCGCATTGCGCGCCGCATGATCCGGCGCAGAACATAGCCGCGCCCCTCATTCGACGGCATCACACCATCGGCGATCAGAAACGAGGTCGACCGCAGATGATCGGCAATCACCCGGTGATGCACGTTCCGCTCGCCGTAAGGGTCGACCGAGGTCAGATGCGCCGAGGCCTCGATCAGCGACTTGAAAAGGTCAGTGTCGTAATTGTCATGGCTGCCCTGCATCAACGCACCGATGCGTTCCAGCCCCATACCAGTGTCGATGGACTGCATGTCGAGCGCCCGCATCGAGCCATCCTCGAACTGTTCGTTCTGCATGAACACGATGTTCCAGATCTCGATGAAACGGTCGCCGTCTTCTTCCGGGCTGCCCGGCGGGCCGCCCCAGATATGATCGCCATGATCATAGAAGATCTCGGTGCAGGGGCCGCAGGGGCCGGTCGGTCCCATCTGCCAGAAATTGTCGGATGTCGCGATGCGGATGATCCGATCCTCGGGCACGCCGACCTTTTTCCAGATCTCGAAGGCCTCATCATCGGTATGATAGACGGTGACCAATAGACGGCTTTTGTCGATGCCAAACTCTCTGGTGATCAGGTTCCAGGCAAAGGCAATCGCCTCATCCTTGAAATAATCGCCAAAGCTGAAATTGCCGAGCATCTCGAAAAACGTGTGGTGGCGCGCGGTATAGCCGACATTGTCCAGATCATTATGCTTGCCGCCCGCGCGCACGCATTTCTGGCTGGTGGTGGCGCGGCTGTAATCGCGGTGTTCGACCCCGGTAAAGAGGTTCTTGAACTGCACCATCCCCGAATTGACGAACATCAGCGTCGGGTCGTTGCGCGGCACCAGCGGCGATGAGGGTACAATCTGGTGCCCCTGATCGCCGAAATAATTCAGAAAGGTCGAGCGGATATCGTTCAGGCTGGCCATCGTCGCGGGCCCCTTTTCTACAGGCGGATCAGCGGGTTTTCACGGGTGTAAACCGAGGCTCGGGCGCTGTCCATGGGGGACACAAAAAGGGCGGCCCGCACCGCTGCAAAGCCGCCCTTTCCGGATCACTGTCGCGGCCGGTTTCAGCCCTCGATCATATCCGCATTTTCGGCATCACCATCAAAATCAAGCCCATGCGCGGCGCGGATCTTATCCTCGATCTCCAGCGCGGTGGCGGTGTTTTCCTTCAGATAGCCCTTGGCGTTTTCCCGGCCCTGACCAATGCGGTCATCACCATAGGAAAACCAGCTGCCGGATTTTTCGACAATCCCGGCCTTCACGCCCATGTCGAGCAGCTCACCGGTCTTGGAAATGCCTTCGCCATACATGATGTCAAATTCGACCTGCTTGAACGGCGGGGCAACCTTGTTCTTGACCACTTTCACCCGGGTCGCGTTGCCCACAATTTCGTCACGATCCTTGATCGAACCGATGCGGCGGATATCGAGCCGCACGGACGCATAGAATTTCAGAGCATTACCGCCTGTGGTCGTCTCCGGGCTGCCGAACATGACGCCGATCTTCATCCGGATCTGGTTGATAAAGATGACCATGCAATTGCTGCGCGAGATGGACCCGGTCAGCTTGCGCATCGCCTTGCTCATCAGGCGGGCATGCACCCCAACGGACGCATCACCCATATCGCCTTCCAACTCGGATTTCGGGGTCAGCGCCGCCACCGAATCGACCACAATCATGGAAATCGCCCCCGAGCGCACCAGCGTGTCGATGATCTCCAGCGCCTGTTCGCCGGTATCGGGCTGGCTGATCAACAGCTCATCCAGATCGACGCCCAGTTTCTTGGCATATTGCGGGTCCAGCGCGTGTTCGGCATCGACAAACGCGCAAACCCCTCCCTTTTTCTGCTCCTCGGCCACGCAATGCAGTGTCAGCGTGGTCTTGCCGGAGCTTTCGGGGCCATAAATCTCGACCACCCGGCCCTTGGGCAGTCCGCCAATGCCAAGCGCAATATCGAGACCAAGCGACCCGGTCGAGGTCGCCTCGATGTCGGCAACGGGGTTGTCGGCCCCAAGTTTCATGATCGAGCCCTTGCCGAATTGCCGTTCAATCTGGGCCAGTGCGCTGTCGAGCGCCTTTTGCTTATCTGCGGATTTGCGGTCAGTCATATCGAGAAGGTTCGCCGTTGCCATGGAGTTTCGTCCTTATTCCACACCGCGAGGGCCGCGGCAATGATGCTCATGTTCGCCTCTTGTTCTGGCTTTCCTTTTGAGATCAAAAAGAGAACATTTCAAGTAAAATCTTGTGGAGTTCAGTTTTTTACGGGAAGGGTTAAGAAAGCGTTGAGGCAGCGCGGAATTAAGGGGAGTTTAACGCATGCTGGTGTTTTGGAAGCAAAAAATGGTGCTTTTGGCGGTTCCCAAAACCGGCACAACCGCGCTGGAACAGGCCCTTTTGCCACATGCAAGTGCTGCCATTCTGGATCCGCCGGGACAAAAACACATCTCGGCCCCGCAATATCGCAACCGGTTATCCAAGTTTTTCGAACAGCGCGGCAACCACCCGATGGAGCTCGTGGCGGTGATGCGCGAGCCGATCGATTGGCTTGGCAGCTGGTATCGCTATCGCAGCCGGCCGCAGCTATCGGGCAAAGCCAATTCGACCGAAGGCATAAGTTTCGATGACTTCGTCGCGGCCTGGCTGAACCCCGCGCGCCCCGATTTCGCCGATGTCGGGTCACAAGCGAAATTCCTGACCGATGCGGATGGCTCCAGCGCCGTCGATCACTTGTTTCGCTATGACCGAATGGGTGAACTGGTGGCGTTTCTGGAGGGCCGGCTGGAGGCCAGTTTCGACATCCCGCGCGCCAACGTCTCGCCAGGGGGGGCTGTTGATCTGAGCGCCGATATGCGCGCACGGCTTGAAGTTGAGGCCGCTGCGGAATTTACGCTCTGGCAATCGCTTGGCGGGTGAACCCGAAAACAGGCTGTCCAAAAATCAGTGCAATTGGCGCTGCACCGTTGACGTCAGATCCGAGAGCGAGAACGGCTTGGCCAGGAAAACCGAATTGGGCACCCGGCCCCCGGTTTTCTCAAACGCATCCTCGGCATAGCCGGAGACAAACACCACCTTCACATCGGGCCGGTCCTTCAACGCCTCGCGCACCCAGGTCGGCCCATCCATGCCCGGCATGATGACATCGGTCACAAAAACATCCACCGCCAACGAACTGTCGGCCAGTTTTTCCAACGCTTCCTCGGCGCTTTCGGCCTCCAGCACGGTGTAGCCGCGCATCCTGAGCGCGCGCGACGCAAAGGCGCGCACCGAGGCTTCATCCTCGACCAGCAACACCACACCGTCACCGGGCATCTGCGCGACACGCGCAACCAGCGTTGCTTCGGTCTCGGCCTCAATCGGTGCCTCGGCATGCAGCGGCAGATCATGGACCGGGAAATATATAATGAAATCAGTTCCCTCGCCTTCGCGGCTGTCGACGAAAATGAACCCACCCGTCTGCTTAACGATGCCGTAAACCATCGAAAGCCCAAGCCCGGTGCCCTCGCCTGTGCGCTTGGTGGTAAAGAAGGGCTCAAAAATGCGCGGCAGCTGATCGGTGGAAATGCCGATGCCTTCGTCGCGCACCAGAACCGTCACATATTGGCCCGGTGGTACCGTCGCCTCGTCGCGGTAGAGCGGTTCGCCAAGATGCTCTACCCGTGTTTCAACCCGGATAACGCCGCCATCGGGCATCGCATCGCGGGCATTGACGACAAGGTTCATCAAGACCTGTTCCAACTGTCGCCGGTCGGCACGGATCGGCAAGAGCCCCGGATCATGATCCAGATTGAGGTGGATTTTCTCACCGACCAGCCGGTTCAGAAGATGCGTCAGCTCCGACATCGTGTCGCGCAGATCCAGGATCTCTGGTTGCTGCGTCTGTTTCCGCGAAAACGCCAGCAATTGCCCCACCAGGCTGGCGGCACGATTGGCATTCTGATTGATCTGGACCAGATCGGCATAGTCCGGCGCGCCCTGATCGTGGCGCAAGAGCAGCAGGTCGCAATGGCCGGTGATCGCGGTTAGAAGATTGTTGAAATCATGCGCGACCCCGCCTGCAAGTTCGCCGATTGCCTGCATTTTCTGACTTTGCACAAACTGCTGTTCCATGGTTTTCAACTCGGTGGCGTCATGCAGCACCCCCAACAATGTCGGGTCGCCTTCACCGATGATCCGGCCAAGGGTGATCTGAAGGAAACAATCATCGTCGCGCAGCCGCGCGCGGACCATCTCGGGGCGGCCCGGAATGCGTTCCTCCAAAGTGTCTGTCAGCCAGTCATTAATCGGCCGCCCAAGCCCTTCGACCGCGCCGGACAGAGCCAGTTTGGCACCCGGTTTGAGGTTCAAAAGACTCTGCGCCTGCGGGTTTGCTGCCAAAAGCCGCCCGTCGCCCGCAATGTGGACCAATGCCACCGGCAGCGCCTCGAACGCGCGCGCCGCAACGCTATCTTCGAGCGGCAACAGCTCCACCGGCAAGGCATATATCTCACGTCGCCCATCACCGGCCTGCAATTCAATGGGGACGGCATCAAAAAACCCATCCGCCCCTTTCAGCCGGGTTTTCTGACCGGTCTGCACCGGCAAGGCTTCAAAAACATCGCCAAGCGCGCGCATGCGTTTGCCAAGCGTGCGCCGCATCGCCTCATTCATCGACAGGATGGTGTCATTGCGGCTGACCACCATCATCGGCAGACCGATCCAATCGGCGCTGCGCCCGGCGGTTTCAACGGTCTCTTCGATGCGCCACATGGTGCCGCGCCCGACACGGAACGCGGTAATCCGCAACGTGCCGCGTTTGGTGACCACGGTTTCGCGCGCCTGTCGGTCGCGCATCAGCGCGGTTTCCTGCCGGAAAACAACCGCCGAGGCATTGGCAATAAGCCCGGTAATCGCGCGCGACATCGGTTGGCCCAGGCGATCCTTGAACCGGTCCTCGGCGGCTGGATTTTGAAACACGATTGCGCCATGGGCATCAGTGCAGAAAACCGGTGACGGATCATCGATAGCAATCCGACCCGCCGAAATCAGCAACGCCCTGTCCAGCGCCCGGTCCCGCCTGCGCGACAGGTGCAGCAACACGGCCGTCATGGTCACCGATCCCGCCGCCACATAAAGCGAGATCCGCCACAAAAGCGTCGGGGCCAGGAAGCTGAGGCCAAGGCAAAGCGCCGCCAGACACAATAGCGCCGCCGACGGCCTACCTTTGAGCCGCAGGCCAATTCTTCGAGGCAAGCTGGCCTGTTCCGCCACTCTGGTTCTCCAACGCGATTCGGGTTTTGACAATTTCGCAGGTATTTTCTTAATCGCCGATTAAGATAACCCGCCCCATGGTCCGGTTTCGGTAAAAAAACCTGACGGTTCAACCATGATGCGTCAACTCGGCGAGATAAAACCCATCCGAGGCGGCTGGCGGCAAAAACCGGGTCTGTTGCGTCACCTGCCAATCGGCGTGGGAGGTAAGGAAAGCGGCAATCTGATCCTCGTTCTCGGCGCGCAGCAGCGAACAGGTCATGTAAACCAGCCGCCCGCCGGGGCGTATGAGTGCCCGGGCCTCTTCCAAAATTTCGCCCTGCAAAGCAATTAATTCGGCCAGCCGCGCGGGCGTCAGGTGCCATTTCGCCTCAGGATCGCGTCGCCAGGTGCCGGACCCCGAACAGGGCACATCGGCCAACACCACATCATAGCTCAGGGTGCGGTCGATCTGGTGCAGCGTCACGCCCGCACGGTCGGCCCGCGGGGTCAGATCGCGCATGCGGGCCGGATTGGCATCATGGACATGGATTGCCGCGTCGCTCACTGCTGCGATGGCCAAAGCCTTGCCGCCGCCGCCCGCGCAATAATCGAGAATGGTCCCCGAGTCGGGCCAGGAAATGGCGGCCACCGCCTGCTGCGCTGACAGGTCCTGGATTTCAACCAGCCCGTGTTGATAAGCTCGGGACTGGCGCAATTTGCGGCTGCCATCCGTGACTTTCAGGGCTGTAATCAAGGTCTCTTTTTTCGTGTAAATACCGTCTGTTACAAGCTGTTCTTCAACTACCTTAACATTGGCCATACGGGCGTTCACCCGCAAGTAAAGCGGAGCCCGTTGCATCATCTGCCCAATCACCGCATCGGCTCCATCGCCAAGCGCCGCGCGCAAGGCGGGCTGCACCCAATCCGGCACATCGACCCAGGCGTCAGGCGCAGCATCCGGGGTTTGCCTCTCACCCTCATCCAAAGGATCAGGCGCGTAGCCGCCGGTGAAGAGGTCCTCCAGCGCCAGCCCCTGTTGCCGCGCCAGCCCGATCATCAGCGCCCGGCCGGTGCGCCCTCCGCCCATGGCCGCGCAGCTCTCGAACTGGCGCAGCACGTCATAGACATGATCCCGGATGGCCGCCCGATCGCCCGAGCCCGCATAGCGCGCGCCCCGTGCCCAAGTGGTCAGCGCTTTTTCGATAGGCGTGCCGGCAAGCCAGCCGTCCAGAACAGTGATTGCCGCCGCCATACGCGCGCCCGGGGTCATGGATTAACCCGCCCGATAATTCGGGCTTTCGCGGGTGATCTGCACATCATGGACATGGCTTTCCTTCAGCCCCGATCCGGTGATGCGTACGAAATTGCAGCCCCCGCGCATATCCTCGACCGTGGCCGACCCGGTATAGCCCATCGCCGCCCTGAGCCCGCCAACCAGTTGATGCACCACGGCTCCCGCAGATCCCTTGTAGGGAACCTGGCCCTCGATGCCTTCGGGCACCAGCTTGTCGCTGGCTGCGTCCTTCTGGAAATAACGATCGGCCGAGCCGCGCGCCATCGCGCCAAGGCTGCCCATTCCACGGTAGCTTTTGAAGCTACGGCCTTGATAAAGAATGACTTCTCCGGGGCTTTCATCGGTGCCCGCGATCATCGAGCCGACCATGGCGCAGGAGGCTCCCGCCGCAATCGCCTTGGCAAAATCGCCCGAGAACTTGATGCCGCCATCGGCAATGACCGGGATATCGCCTGCCGCTTCGGCGCAATCCATGATCGCGGTCAGCTGCGGCACACCCACACCGGCCACGATCCGCGTGGTGCAGATGGATCCCGGCCCGATGCCCACCTTGATGGCATCCGCCCCGGCATCGATCAGCGCTCGCGTGGCCGCACCGGTCGCGACATTGCCCGCAACGACCTGCACCGAATTCGACAAGGCCTTGACCCGTTCGACCGCGCGCGCCACGCCTGCGGAATGGCCGTGTGCCGTGTCGATGACAATCAGATCGCATCCCGAATCGATCAACGCCTCGGAGCGCTCAAACCCGGCATCGCCCACGGTGGTTGCGGCAGCGACGCGCAGGCGGCCAAGATCATCCTTGCAGGCGGTCGGGTTCAACACAGCCTGTTCGGTATCCTTGAGCGTCAGAAGACCGGTCAGCTTGCCGTCGCCATTGGTCACCAGCAGTTTTTCGATCCGGCGGGCCCGCATCAGGCTTTTGGCTTCCTCCAGATCGGCAGGTTCACGCAGGACGGCAAGGTTATCTGCGGTCATCATCGCGTGGACCGGCGTATTCTCGGACGGGGCGAACCGCATGTCGCGGTTGGTGACGATGCCCATGATCCGGCCATCGACATCCACCACCGGAAACCCGGTGAAATTATAGCGTTCGATCAGCGCTTTGGCATCGGCCAGCGTCTGATCGGGGCGCAGGGTGACCGGGTTATAGACAATACCGGATTCGAACCGTTTGACCCGGCGCACTTCGCGCGCCTGCGTCTCGATATCCAGATTGCGGTGGATCACCCCCATGCCGCCCGCCTGTGCCATCGCAATCGCCATGCGCGCCTCGGTCACCGTATCCATGGCAGAGCTGAGCAGCGGAATGTTGAGCGCAATGGATTTGGTTACGCGCGTGCGGGTATCGGCAGCCGACGGCAACACCGAAGACGCACCGGGAACCAGCAAAACATCATCAAAGGTAAGTGCCTCACGAATCTCCATTTGGGCCTCCTTGGGCGGAGTTTCAGTTGGCACGTCGCTATCTCATGGGTCGGGCCAAAGGGAAAGCCCCAAATCTGGTATCGCGCCGGAAAACCGCGCTGTCAGCCGCGAAATCCGGTGGCGACAAGGAATTTCTCGGATGAATCGGCCCGGCTGGCTCCGGGTTTCATATAGGCGACCTTGGTGAATTTCTGCTTCAGAACCTTCTGCAAATCCCCCTCGGCCCCGCCAGCCAGCACCTTGGCGACAAAGGTGCCGCCCTCCTCCAACACGTCAAACGCGAAATAGGCGGCCGCTTCGCAAAGCGCCATGATCCGCAGATGGTCGGTCTGTTTGTGACCCGACGAGGCGGCGGCCATATCGCTCATCACCACATCGGCCTTGCCACCGAGCCAGTCCTTGACCTGTTGATCGGCATCATCAGCCATGAAATCGAGCACGTGAAGCTCGGTGCCCGGAATGGGATCCACTTCCTGCAAGTCGATACCCAGGATGGTGCCGACGCGCTTGCCCTGCTTTTCGCCAAGCGCATTGACGCGGGGCACCGCGACCTGACACCAGCCGCCGGGGGCGCAGCCGAGATCGACCACACGGGCACCGGGCACCAGAAAGCGGAACTTGTCGTCAATCTCCAGGATCTTGAACGCCGCGCGACCGCGATAGCCTTCGCGCCGGGCGCGCAGGACATAGGGGTCATTCAACTGACGCTCCAGCCAAAGCGTGGAGCTCAGCTTGCGCCCGCGCGCGGTCTTGACCTTGACCCGAAGCTCGCGTTCCCCGCGCCCGCTGGTGTTCTTTGTCATCTCTGAATGTCCTTTGGCTTGCCCCTTCATCGCGCATTGCGGCCCGGGGCGCAATCGGCGCGATTGCCCCAAAAGTGCCTTCGGCGAGGATATTTGAAGCGCAAAGAAGCCACGGGCGCGCGTTAAGGTTAACCGGTTACGCGTTAAGGTTAATGGCCTTCTTCTTTGGTCAAATACTCAAAAATTGAACGGCAGTCGTAAAAAAAAGCGCGCGGCGGCCGCGACAATCGATGGATAACTGAGCGTGAAACGACACCTATTTGTCAGAACGGGCCGTCCTCCAGAACCCCATCCGACGACATCTGCGCATAAAGCAGCCCCTCGCGCAGGCCGCGATCGGCAACGCTGAGCCGGTCGGTGGGCCAAGCCCTGAGAAGCGCCTGCAAAATCGCGGCGCCTGACATGATCAAGGATTGCCGGTCGCGCCCGATGCGCGGATCTTGCCTGCGCCCGGCAGGCCCGAGCGACAGGTAATCCTGGATCACCGTGTCGATCTGGTCCGACGTCATGCGCAGCCCGTCCACCTTGTTGCGGTCATAGCGCCTGAGCCCCAGATGCGAGGCCGCGACCGTGGTGACCGTGCCACTGGTACCGATGATCTGAAACCCGTCACGCGCTTGGTCGGCGGCATCGTCATAGGGCGAAAACTCTGCCAGCTGCTCCTCGAAAAACCAGCTCATCAGGGCAAAACGGGCCCCGTCATCGGTGACGTCGCGATATTGATCCTTCAACGTCGCCACCCCGAGCGGGATCGAAATCCAGTCAACCACCTTGGCCTTTGGAAAGATGGTATCGGTCTGATCAAAGCCCTGATGCAGCCGCATGATAGCGCGCGGGCGTTCGACACGGGGAACGCGGCTGAGGTCGATCCAGACCAGTTCGGTCGAGCCGCCACCGATATCGACGACCAACAATTGTTCGGTGCGGGTGGACACCAGCGGCGCACAGGCGACAACGGCCAGGCGGGCCTCTTCCTCTGGCTGGATGATCTCCAGGTCCAGGCCGGTTTCGCGTTCCACGACCGAAATGAATTCGCCTGCATTCGTGGCCCGCCTGCAAGCCTCGGTCGCCACCAGACGCATGCGCTTCACATCATGGCGCTGCAGCTTGCGCTTGCAGATCTTCAGCGCGGCAACGGTCTTGGCCATGGAGTGGCGCGACAGCCGGCCCGAAACCTCAAGCCCATGGCCCAATTGCACCGATTTCGAAAAACTGTCGACCACATGCAGCTGATTTCCCTTGGGCTGCGCAATCAGCATGCGGCAGGAATTCGTGCCAAGGTCGAGCGCTGCATAAAGATCGGCCGGGTCTGGCTGCGCCAGAATTGCGGGCTGTCTCGTCACGGGGGCCGGGACCGGTGCGATCCGCGGTGCCGCCGCGTGTGCCTGGGTTTCTGGCGTTTCCCCCTTGGCTTTACCACGGGGGCGGCGACGGCGGCCCATAATCCTTGTCCTTACTGCATCCTCGCCACCAGCCTACTGCCTGTGGCCAATTCGCACAATGGGCTGTGGCGCGGCACTTCATCATCATCATGAAAATTTTGGGCCCCCTTGGGCATGGCCATGGCAACCCTTATCGCCTACCACCGGCCCCGAAAGTCGCAAGGACGCGTCGGTTTGTCGAAAACGGATAAACCCGTATCCGCCGGAGCCCTATGGTGGCCCGCAAGACATTAACCGAGGATCACCCACATGGCCGCAGTCACCATCGTTTACTGGCGCGACATCCCCGCCCAGGTCATTGTCGGCAAGGGCCGTCGCGGGGCCAAGGCACCGCTGCCCGAGCGTTTTGAACAGGCCATCGACCGGGCCGCGATGAAAGCCGGGGCCAAGGATGACGATGCCTATATGGCCGGATTTCGCAAAGCCGCGCCGGTTGAGGTCGAAGGCGACGCGCAAGAGGTCGCAAATGCCGAAGCCGCGCGCATTGATGCAGAATACGACGCGGACAGGCTGAGGGCGCTGATTGCCAATGACGGGCAGGCGCTGCCGGTTGCTGAATGAACGCCACGCCGCCACGCCTGTTTTTGGAGAAACTGATGGCCCTGCTGAAATTCCGATCCCAAGCCCCCGCGGCCCCCGCCGACAATAACGCGACTCTGGAAGCGTTCCTGCAGGGGTATTCCATCGAGGTGATGCCGCGCACGGCCGCCAAGGTCGAGGATTTCCGCGATCTGCTGCCCACCGGCACCCGCGTCTATATCGCCCATATCGAGGGCACCCCGATCGAGGAAATGGTCGCAACCGCCGCGCGTATCGCGGGCGAAGGCTATGACGTGATGCCGCATTTTCCGGCCCGCATCATCAAGGATGCCGCGACGCTGGAAAACTGGATCGCCATGTATCAGGGCGAAGCCGGCGTGAAGCAGGCGCTGCTCCTGGCCGGTGGTTTGGACAAACCGCAGGGTGATTTCCATTCTTCAATGCAACTTTTGGAAACAGGTCTGTTCGACAAGGCCGGATTCACCCGTCTCAATGTCGCGGGCCACCCCGAGGGCAACCGCGATATCGACCCCAAGGGCGGCGATGCCGTGGTGATGGAGGCGCTGCGCTGGAAACAGGATTTTTCGAACCGCACCGATGCAGAAATGGCGCTGGCCACCCAGTTCGCGTTTGAAGCGGGCCCGGTGATCGAATGGGCCAACCGTCTGTCGGCCGAGGGCATCAAACTGCCCATCCATATCGGCATTGCCGGTCCTGCCAAGCTGCAAACCCTGATCAAATTCGCCATCGCCTGCGGTGTCGGCCCGTCGCTGAAAGTGCTGCAAAAACGCGCCCGCGACGTGACCAAACTGCTGCTGCCTTTTGAGCCGACCGAGATCCTGAACCAATTGGCCGCGCACAAGGCCGCCAATCCCGATTTCAACATCGAAAAGGTGCATTTCTTCCCGCTTGGCGGCATCAAGACCAATGCCGGGTGGGCCATCGCAAACGGCGGTGCCTCCGGTCGCCCCGCAAACCAGAACTGAGAAAAGAGCCCATGACCCGCACTGTCCTCGAATCCAAATCCAAGACCGTTGTCATCGGCTTTGACGAACCTTTCTGCGTCATCGGTGAGCGCATCAACCCCACCGGGCGCAAGAAACTGGCCGCCGAACTTGAGGCGGGCGATTTTTCGACCGTCGAAAAGGACGCGCTGGAACAGGTCGCCTGCGGGGCCATGGTGCTCGATATCAATGCGGGCGTGGTCTATAATTCCAACCCCAACCCGAATGAGACCGAGCCGCCGCTGATGACGCGCTGCGTCGAGCTTGTGCAGGCGCTGGTCGACACGCCCTTGTGCATCGACAGCTCTGTGCCTGCCGCGTTGGAGGCGGGGCTGGCCGCGGCGCATGGCCGCCCGCTTTTGAACTCGGTGACGGGTGAAGAGGACCGGCTGGAACTGGTGCTGCCGCTGGTCAAGAAATACAATGTGCCGGTGGTGGCGATCTCGAACGACGATACCGGCATATCCGAAGACCCCGATGTGCGGTTCGAAGTGGCCCGCAAGATCGTCGAACGCGCCGCCGATTTCGGCATTCCCGCGCATGACATCGTGGTCGATCCGCTGGTGATGCCTGTGGGGGCTATGGCCACCGCCGGGCGGCAGGTCTTTACGCTGGTGCGTCGGTTGCGCGACGAACTGGGCGTGAACACGACATGCGGTGCCTCCAATATCAGCTTTGGCCTGCCCAACCGCCATGGCATCAACGCGGCCTTTTTGCCGATGGCCATCGGCGCGGGCATGACCAGCGCCATCATGAACCCGGTGCGCCCCGTCGAGATGGAGGCGATCAACGCCGCCAATTTCCT
>Ga0316205_10002702_pt1 | contig 17944 bp, 18 predicted proteins | sample 3monthpyrite_MG_FD_204941 | JGI IMG/M metagenome (GOLD analysis project Ga0316205, IMG submission 204941) | Microbial mat bacterial communities from mineral coupon in-situ incubated in ocean water Damariscotta River, Maine, United States -... | ecosystem: Environmental > Aquatic > Marine >... | reverse complement strand
GGTTGTTCTTGCGGTTAATATAAATACTGATTTTGACACTTACTATCGAGGATTTCTAATCAGCTATGTGTCAATACGCTTCTTCACCGTTCTCATGTATTTGCGAGCAAGTTTCAGTTTTCCCGAGAAAAAACATGTTTCAAATTATCTTGCCTTATCATTTTCTATCGGAATAATCATCAGTTTAACCTCTTTGTTTTTTGATGGTTTACTTCGTTACCTATTACTTTATGCGGGGATCGCCTTTGATATAGCAATGCCATTATTAGGTAGTAAGCGCCTTAAAACAGTGCCGGTTAGTTCCCATCATTTACCGGAACGTTTTGGGCTACTCACCATTATTCTGTTTGGTGAAGCAATACTCAGTTTGGCAAATAGTTTCGAAAAACTTTCCTGGTCTCTTTTGTCTACTTCAATGGCCACCTGTGGTTTTATCATCACTTGTAGTTTTTGGTGGTTATATTTTGATAACATGCAACGAAAAATTCTAGGTAATATTTTTGGACATGGACAAAGTATTATTTATTCACATATATTCATTTATGTGGGATTAGGTGGACTTGCTGCAATGATTTATTTTGCTGTAATCCCTGAGCTAACTCTTTTTGAATACAAAAAATTAGTGGCATTTAGCATCGTTAGTTTCGTTATTGCCTTACAGTTTTTACATTTCATCTTTTATGTAAAAACAATTAGAAATCGCTTGCTTATCAATTCAGTAATTTTTAATGCTGCCTTAGTAGTTCTGCTTTACTTTGGAACTTCCATCTCGTTAGTTATGTTTGGACTGACGTTTTTATCAATCATTTATGCTGCAACTGATAACTACACATATAAAACACTTTATCAAACCATCAATACTACTGATTAACTTTATTTTTTATCAAACCTAACAAAATAGCTTTTGCAACAGCATGAGTTTTATTAGCGCAGTCGAGCTTGGTAACTGCATTTTTTAAATGGAAATTAACCGTCGATTCTGAGATTTCTAAAATGATAGAAATCTCTAATGCGGTTTTTCCTTCAGCACTCCATAACAAGCATTCTTTTTCTCGTGTGGTCAACTCTTGCAGTGGAACGTTATTTTCTTTTAGTTCATTTGTAGGATACAAGGAACTAACTGGGTAAATTTGAGCTAGCTTTTCATGTAAATAGGGCAAAATGACATGTGCAATATAAATAATTTTTTTGTATACATCTTTAGAGGAATCAAACTGTTTATTACTTCCAAAACATAATAAACTAAAATCGCCACAGTTTCCGTTGACACCAATACTAAACCCTTCAGTCAACCCATACTTGAAACAAGCCTTTCCAAATGCGATAACATCTTCGCTTTTTTCAACAAAGATATTTTTCCAATCATAAGGGGTTCTATTGGATAAACAGTGTTTAATAACCGGATCAATAAATACATAACCTTTCTCATGATATTCATTCATCCATTCGTCAGGATAATTTCCAATGGTATTGAGCTCAAGCCGGGTGATAGCTTTAGGAAAAACTCTGGCAAAAGTGAAATATTTGAATCCAAACTTGATAGCCACAAGTTGTATTACATCAGTCACTTCAACCTGTGTAAATGACGCTTCTATTTTTTCTACAACGGAAGTAACTAAGTTATCTAAACTTTCTATTTCCACATGCTGATCCGAATTTAACTCTAATTTAGACTGAATACTAAACCATCAGTCTAAATTAGTATAACATTATCAACCTTGGATAATATTACCGTTCAACTAAGGAAGATCAAATACCAGAGCTTCACTATTTTCCAATCCTTTGAATTCAAAATCTGTAATTTCTTTTACACTTGCTCCATCACCTTCATTTAAAATTTCGCCTTCAATTTCAATGCTTCCAGAAACAATATGAACGTATATGGTTCGCGAGTTCGCAACAGACAGAGAGGCTATTTCATCTACACCTAAATGTAGCTGATATAGACTTGCATCTTGATGGATCAGTAAAGAGCCGTCTTTACCATCAGGAGAAACAATAAGCTGCAATCCATTTTTATTTTCAAATCTTTTTTGCTGATAACTTGGATCAAGTCCTTTCTGGTTAGTTTGAACCCATATCTGCAAAAACTTTAAAATCTCATTTTGAGATGGATTGTACTCGCTATGAGTTACTCCTCTACCAGCACTCATCAATTGAAATTCACCAGCAGGCAAAGTCTCAATATTTCCCATACTATCTTTGTGTTCGATAGTACCCGATTTCACATAACTGATAATTTCCATATCGGCATGAGAGTGTGTCGCAAAACCCTGACCTTCGGTGACCATATCATCGTTGATCACTCGTAAAACCGATACGCCCATATGTTTTGGATCATGATAATCAGCAAATGAAAAAGTGTGGTGGCTTTTGAGCCATCCTAGATTAGATTGTCCTCGATCCTTGCTACGTCTAACGATGATCATATTAGTTCTCCCTGATTGATTTATAATGCTTAAAAATAATTGGAATACCATACTAACTTTGATCGTGGGTCACAAGTAACTGGGAAAAATGATAGGTTGAAAGTAGAAAATAGCGTCCATTTGTTAGACCCAAAACACAACGAACTAATAATATAAAAAGAGTAATCATGTAGAAGGTGGCAAACCTATGGCTTTTCTTCAATACAGTTGCTATTAGACAAGCTATTTCTAATATTATCTGAGACAAAATTATGAGCCGCCAAATAAGGAGTAAATCAATGACTTAGGTAAATTTTCACCAAAAATAGCTGTCAATTGGACTCACTTGAGAACTTAGGCACCAATTATGCTCAAAAATCGTATAAGCTGATGGAACAGTCGTTATACGATCATCAGGAAGTAAACAATGCATTTTCCTAAATCCAATTATCTACTTTTTTGCAGACATCTATTTTTATCCACAATTATGCTCTTGTTATTTTCTGCATGCAGTAGTTCAGGAAAAGATCCACTCATAGACCCACCAGAGATTGACACCGCTGCGCTTAAAATTCAACTAGGCCAAGCTATTTTTCACGACACAAATTTATCTGAACCTGCCGGACAATCTTGCGCCGATTGTCATATGAGCGTCGCGGGATTTGCCGATCCCAATACAAGTAACTTGGCTCCGGTATCAGAGGGTGTCGTTGCTGGTCGATTCGGTAATCGAAATGCACCAACAGCAGCTTACGCTTCTTTTATTCCGGAATTTTCTTTTGACTCAACAGAAAATCAATACATCGGAGGGCTGTTTTTAGATGGACGAGCAGCGGACTTAGTGGAGCAAGCAAAAGCCCCATTTATTAACCAAGTCGAAATGGCGAATACAGATGAAGCAATGGTAATAGAAAAAATTCGCGCCGCTGGATATGCGGATATTTTTCGCCAAGTATACGGAGAATCTAGTTTAAATGATGTTCAGTCTGCATACGACAATATGGCAGATGCAATTGCTGCATTTGAATCAACGGAGTTATTTTCTCCTTTTAGTTCAAAGTTTGATGCGTTTCAAGCGGGAACAGCCCAACTCACCGAGCAAGAGGCAAGAGGGTTAGATTTATTTCAAAACAAAGCCTTGTGTACAGAATGCCACACCATTCCACAAGGTGCTCAACCATTATTCACTAACTTTACTTACAGTAATATCGGTACACCTGCCAATCCGAATAATCCAGTCTATGATGCTGATCCTGATTTTGTGGATCTTGGTTTGGCGCAAAACCCAAACCTCACAACGGGTATTAGTTTAGAGCAAGGAAAATTTAGAGTGCCAACTTTACGCAACGTCGAAATTACTGCACCTTATATGCACAACGGTGTTTTACAAACCCTAGAGCAAGTAGTCAGTTTTTATAACACACGCGATGCGGATCAATGTTTTGGCGCAAACGCGGAACCGTTTGTTAATTGTTGGCCAGAGCCAGAAGTGAATATTAATGTCGATATTAGTAGTATGGGCGATTTGCTTCTAAGCGAACAGGAAGAAGCGGATATAGTCGCGTTTTTGAAAACATTGACGGATGGGTTTTAAAGGGCGTAATTCATTTAATCTTTTAATCATCAACCACAAAAAAACCAACGCCCATCCCGCCCTGAGATATTGCTTTTGTCGAAGACACGATTTTCGGCAAATAATTCGCATTTCTAAAAACATAGATCATCACTGAATCAAAGCCACTCAAAACAACTTGGTAATTTTTATCAGGGAGCTGTGCTTTTAATAGATTTTTTATTTTAATCGCTATCAATTTACCAAATTCAAATAAGACATCTCCATGATCGCAACCGGTAAAAGATAGTGAACCATAGTAACTTTTCAGTTGTGCATAATGGGGATAGTCTTGTAAAAGAGAGAGGACATTTAAACTATTATTAGCGCACTCAAATTCTACCGGATCATCACCTAAGTATCGAAGTGAAAATTGCGGATTGATTGATAATCTATCTGCATTAATTTTAAATGTTGGTTGATATTTTTTGACCCCCGGCGCTAAACTCGCGAGGGTTATCTCTGGTTTTACCAGCGGTAGTTTATTTTTAATCGATTTTTGCCAAAGTTTATGCGCTTTATCCTCTTCGCGAATATATTTAACGACCACCCAACTAGGATTACCAATACTTCTGGCATTTGAGATCCTATCTTCTTCTGACTGATCACCACAATAAAGAGTAACAAATAAAAAACGGTCATCATTCCAAAACTGTTGAATAAAGTCTTGTTGGCAAACTCGTTTTAATACACCAATAACCAAATCAAAAATATAGGAGTTAAACTCTTCTGCAGCTTGCTTATCATCGTTTATGATTGATAGTTCATCACAAATAGATTCTATTTTTTGTAACGAGTTATCGGTTTCACCGCTGAGCTGTTCGCTATGACCATGATAATAAAAATCACATGGGCTCCACTTGTGAATGAACTGATACTCTTCATCGGTTAATGGATTGGATTGATCTTTATGATAGTTCGTACTAGCTAGTCGTTCTTCAGTATTGTATGTTGGAAATAAATAACCAAAAGTACTTCCGTCATAATAAAGTGAGAGACAATAGAGTGTTTCCTCCTCTTGCTTTATTTCTTGAATAATATCGAAAAAAACTTGCTTCACATCAGCAAAAAGCACCTCTTCAAACTTGTCAAAGTCAAAACTTAGATCAAATTTAGATAAGTTGATTATCGGCAAAACATTCGCTCCTTCACAGCACAATTAACTAACGACCGGCAGCTTCCAGTTGTTAAGTAAATGTCTATTATCTTCATTCCAGGGATGAAAATTTGGATCAAAATACTTTTTGTCTAAATTAAATTCTAAATTTCGCACTTCAAGACTCAAGCCATCAGGCATTTTGGACGGACTGGATAGTATCGTCATTGAAATCTCGTTATTTATGATAGGTGATGAGAGTCAAGTATACAGATTAAAAACTTGTTGCTAGTAGAAATAAGCCCTATTGCACGACTATTATTTCTCATAACGAGATAAAAAATTAAATTTAACACCTTACTCAGCTAAATTAATCTTCAACCAAATGTTGATTTCTCCCAAATAATTCTCACATAATATTAGCATAGCCTTATATAATGTGATTTTAATCACAAAATAAATTTATTTTTACCACTTATCCCAAATTTATGCCTATCATTCTGCTTACCAGTGGGTCATAACTAGCTATCAAAATTTGGATTTTGGAACTAAATCGAGGCTTTACAAATGTTAGAAAATAAACATCAGTGGACAACCTTTAATAAGGGAAGAATAAAAGTTAAAGCATGTAATAGCTGCGGCGAACTGCATTTGCCAAGCAATACCGAAGACGCCTGTGAAAACTCAGGCGTTTTAGAAAGTATGTTGGTAAAAGCTGGATATAGAAGACTAGATAAACTTTCAGCTTAAGCTAGTAAATACAGTAATAAAAAGCTACTTCGCTTCTAGCTCTAGCTTTTTTTCCAAGTAGTGTATATTTGTTCCACCTTTTTGGAAGTTTTCATCCGCCATTATTCGGCGCTGTAATTCGAGATTAGTCTTGATACCATCGATCACCACTTCATCCAGAGCCATTTGCATTCTAGCCATAGCGACTTCGCGCGTTTCTCCGTAGGTAATTAGTTTTCCGATCATCGAATCATAATACGGCGGCACTTTGTAACCTGAATAAATATGCGAATCCCAGCGAACCCCTGGACCTCCTGGCGCATGGTAACGAGTAATGGTTCCCGGTGATGGAATAAAAGTATCAGGATCTTCGGCATTGATCCGACACTCAATTGAATGACCTCGTAATTGAATATTTTCTTGTTTAAATGAAAGTGGCTGTCCTTCTGCAACTCTTAATTGTTCTTTGATAATATCAACTCCTGAAACCAGCTCAGAAACAGGATGCTCTACCTGAACACGAGTATTCATTTCAATAAAATAGAACTCGCCCTTTTCATATAAAAATTCAAAAGTTCCCGCGCCTCGATAGCCCATCTCGATACAAGCTTGTACACATCGCTCGCCAATAAATCGACGTTTTTCTTCTGTTATGCCGGGAGCTGGCGCTTCTTCAACTACTTTTTGATGGCGGCGTTGCATTGAGCAATCCCGCTCACCTAAATAAATGGCGTTGCCGTGTTTATCAGCCATTATCTGGATTTCGACATGCCTTGGCGTTTCTAAAAATTTTTCCATATAAACCATGTCATTATTAAACGCGGCTTTTGACTCTGCTTTGGTTAGTGCGATCGAATCAATCAAGTCTTCTTCTTTTCTCACCACTCGCATTCCGCGTCCGCCACCGCCGCCAGACGCTTTGATGATAACAGGGTAGGCAATTCTTTTACCCATAGCGATATTGGTATTGTCATCATCGCCTAATGGACCATCTGATCCCGGCACACAAGGTACACCAGCTTTTTTCATTGCCGCAATCGCAGAAACTTTATCGCCCATTAAACGGATAGTATCAGCGGTCGGACCAATAAACTCAAAACCGCTTCGCTCGACTTGCTCAGCAAAATCGGCATTTTCCGCCAAAAATCCGTATCCCGGATGAATAGCAACTGCGTCGGTTACTTCAGCAGCAGCAATGATCGCAGGAATGTTTAAGTAACTTTCCATAGGCGATGCAGGTCCAATGCAAACAGATTCATCAGCTAGGCGCACATGCATTAGATCTTCATCCGCTGTAGAGTGCACCGCAACGGTCTTAATTCCTAACTCTCTGCAAGCCCTTAATATTCGCAGAGCAATTTCTCCGCGATTGGCTATAACAACTTTATCAAGCATTTTTATTTCCAGAAATAATCATTTTTCAAAACAAATTAAATTTGTTTCTCGGATAAACTTTGTGGCGTTTTTTATAAAAAATAAAACTTAGCTTCTTAATTAAAAAACCCGATTCTCTCGTTATTCAATCAACACTATTCAATTAAGAACAATGGCTCATCGTACTCAACGGGCTCTCCGTCACCAATTAAAACCGCCTTAATTGTGCCCGCTTTATCGGCATCAATTTGATTCATCATTTTCATCGCTTCGATGATACAAAGCGTATCGCCAACATTGACCTTATCACCCACATTGACAAAGTTTTTGGCTCCGGGAGACGGTGCAAGATACATGGTTCCAACCATTGGTGATTTCACTGAGTGTCCTAAAATTTCAGGTACACTTGGAGCAGGTGCAGGAGCTTGTTCCGCAACCGCTGCAGGAGCGGCGATTGGTGCAGCAACTTGCATTGGAGCAGCAAAAGGAGCCATTGCTCGACTAATGCGAACTGATTCTTCACCTTCTTTGATTTCAATCTCTGCTACACCAGATTCTTCGAGTAATTCGATTAATTTCTTAACTTTTCGAATATCCATAATACTTATACCTTCTTGTCTCGTTAATTTAGCTGTCTTATTTTAAGTTTTATTTTAGATTAATAGGGTTGTTCTAATTTATCGTCTTGTTGTGATTTAATTTATTTATCTGCTTGATCGCTGAATCGAGAGCCATTAAATAACTATCGACACCAAATCCGGCGATTACACCTACTGCTATATCTGAAAAATAAGAATGCTTTCTAAAAGCTTCTCTAGCATGTGGGTTAGACAGATGTATTTCTATAAATGGGATTTGTACACTCGCCAAAGCGTCACGTATAGCAACACTGGTATGAGTAAACGCCGCAGGATTAATTAATATAAAATCTACCTGATCTTTAGTGACCGCTTGAATGCGATCAATAATTTCATGCTCGGCATTTGATTGGAAACTACTCAAGGTGACCGATTGCTTTTTGGCTATGACTTGCATTTGGCTTTCTATATCAGACAAACTCAATGAACCATAAATCTCAGGCTCACGAGTACCGAGCATATTCAGATTAGGACCATTAATAAGGAGTATATTCATTAATTTTTTATTTTTAGCTAGTCTTCTAGTCTTTGTGCTATTCATCTTAGATTGATTTTCTTGAAAATGCTCCGAAAATCTTAAAAAATGTTGATAATGAACATTACGCCGAAAACAACCAAAATAAAAGCAGTTTTGTAGTATAAATTGAGATATTTATCATGTTTTAAGATTTTAGCAGCTTTAAAGCGTATTTTATTGTAAAAAGCATCGCCGAATGGACAAACCAGTTAACAACTTTTAGCTTACAAGAGGTTTATAGGCGATATTTAGATCAATTATCAGCGCTTAATCCAATTTCTTATCATCAATCCAGCAAGCAACACCGCCGACAACATATAAATGATTGAAGTATTCATCTCATGAGCACTAGCTGCGACCTCGGGGATAATAAATCCAAATTTTACAATCAACCAATTGGCAAGATATCCAATACTGATGCTTGCAGTAAATAAGCTGAATAAATAAGCGACCAAAACCGATGTACCCATTTCTTGCCTAATCATGCCCATAGTTGCGATATTCGTTGCTGGACCCGCCAGCATAAATACCAGAATAGCTCCTGGCGACAAACCCGCCGCTAGAAAGCCCGCCGCCAAGGGCGTGGAGGCTGTTGCGCAAATATACATAGGAATCCCCACCAGTGCCATCACTAGCATAGCGACAAAACCGTCTCCCCATTGAAGCAAAAAATCAGTTGAAACCCAGGTTTTAATTGCTGCAGCTAATAACAAACCGATCAATAACCATTTAGTGATATCCGACAACAATTTTCCGCTCGAAAACTGCAACGAGTTAATCAAAAGCTGCTTAATGCTGGGGGCTTGCTCGATCTTATCTGTTGATTCGTTGCTACAACAACTTGAAGAGGTTTCTTTTTCTGATTCGACTGTTTTTTCTTCTTTTTCTGGATTTTCGCAGCATGATTGCACTTTTTCGCTGCTAAATTCTAGATTTTTGTCACAAGATTCGGTAATTTCAGGTGGTATTGTTTCTGACGAACAACAACTGTTACTATTTTCCGAAACCAAAGTAGGATCAGTTTTAGATTGATTTAAGGCGAATAGTTTAACCATTACTCCCGCATAAACTGCGGTAAAAATGGCGGCAAAAGGTCTTATAATCGCAAAAAACGGACCTAAAAGTGCGTAAGAGACAGAAATTGAATCAACACCTGTTTCTGGTGTTGCCACCAAAAAAGAAACCGTGGTTGAGCGAGATGCTCCTGAACGTCTTAAGCCAATTGCCGCAGGAATAACCCCGCAGGAGCATAAAGGAAGTGGGGCACCAATGATAGCGGCCTTTAAAATCGATATAAATCGATTATCTCCCATATGCTTTTCTAATATCTCAATAGGCACAAGCCATTTCATAAATCCCGCAATTAATAATCCTAATAAAAGCCAAGGCGCGGATTCAGTAAAAAGCGCGACGAAATTTGAAATATAGTCAATCATTTTGAACATCCTGGAGCTGTTTGCTCTGATTGGTGTTGAGACTCCGTTATTGAAAACAAGTTGGGATCATCTAGGCTATTTAAAATGGTGCAATTTTTCGCGCTCTCATCTCCGCCACAACAAGCATGATGCAAACCGCTTAGTGCTCGTTTCATTTTTTGGAGATCGCTGATTTTAGCATCAACCTCTAGTATTTTAACCCCAACATAGCTTTTTACATCCTCGCACGTATGGCTATCTTTGTGGGTTCTTAATGACAATAACTGCTTTATTTCCTGTAGAGAAAACCCGACTTTTTTGGCGTGTAAAATAAAGTGAAGTTTTTGCTCATCATTTGAATCATATAAACGATAACCTGATCCTGAACGTTGTTTAGGAGCAAGCAAACCTTGCGACTCGTAAAAGCGCAAGGTTTCAACTGAAATTTGGCTACGTTTTGCTAATGATCCAATTTTTATATACTGACCCATACAAAGAAACACCCGCTATTAAATGTGAGTAGTCCTATTATAAACCCTAAAGTAAACTTTAGGGTCAAGCTTTAACCGATAAATTATTAAATAATTAGCACTCAAAAGGGTTGAGTGCTAATTAAAAGTCCCCATATAGCCGGTGTAAATTAAATTTTAACCAATCGCTGATCTCAAGTTTCTATAAAAATTTGGCTTTTTTATATAGCCAGATTTTATAAAAATCGCTGGGGTTAGCAATCATCAGGAGAAAAAATCGATGAGTATTCGTCCTTTACATGATCGCGTTTTAGTTAGACGTTTAGAAGATGAAACAGTCAGTGCGGGTGGGATCTTAATTCCAGATAATGCCAAAGAAAAACCAAGTCGTGGCGAAGTTTTAGCTGTTGGCAATGGTAAAAAATTAGACAATGGTGAAGTACGAGCGTTAGAAGTAAAAGTTGGCGACAAAGTACTTTTTGAAAAGTTCTCAATTAATGAAGTGAAAGTTGATGGCGAAGAACTGCTAATCATGCGCGAAGACCAAATCTTCTGCATTATCGAGTAGTCCATTTATCTAATCTATATTGAACAAAAAATTTTAAAGAGGAATAAATCATGTCAGCAAAAGACGTAAGATTCGGTGATGATGCTCGTTCGCAAATGGTAAACGGCGTCAACATACTAGCTAACGCAGTAAAAGTGACTTTAGGTCCTAAAGGACGTAACGTTATTTTAGATCGCTCTTTCGGAGCACCAACAGTAACTAAAGACGGTGTTTCTGTCGCTAAAGAAATTGAGTTAGATAACAAATTTGAAAACATGGGCGCACAGATGGTTAAAGAAGTTGCATCGCAAACTTCAGATGTCGCTGGTGACGGAACAACAACCGCGACCGTTTTAGCTCAATCTATATTAAATGAAGGTTTAAAATCAGTAGCCGCAGGAATGAATCCGATGGATCTTAAGCGCGGAATTGACCAGGCAGTTAAAAAGATCGTCGCCGAGCTTCAAGCATTTTCTGTTCCTTGTGAAGACGACAAGGCAATTGCACAAGTTGGAACGATTTCAGCTAACTCCGATAAAGATGTTGGCGATATCATCGCAACAGCTATGGGAAAAGTTGGTAAAGAAGGCGTTATCACTGTTGAAGAAGGTTCTGGTCTAGAAAACGAATTAGACGTGGTTGAAGGTATGCAGTTTGACCGTGGTTACTTATCGCCATATTTCATTAACAATCAAGACAGCATGTCGGTTGATTCAGACTCACCACTTATTTTGATCGTTGATAAGAAAATCTCAAACATCCGTGAATTGCTTCCAGTATTAGAAAATGTTGCTAAAGCGGGCAAACCTCTATTAATCATTGCTGAAGACGTAGATGGCGAAGCACTTGCAACTCTAGTTGTTAATAATATTCGGGGTATCGTTAAAGTAGCAGCTGTTAAAGCACCTGGTTTTGGTGACCGTCGTAAAGCAATGCTTGAAGATATTGCTATTTTAACTGGCGCGACTGTTATCTCTGAAGAAGTGGGTATGTCTTTAGAAACAGCGACTTTAGACGATTTAGGGACTGCAAAGAAAATTTCTATCACTAAAGAAAACACTACTATTATCGATGGTGCGGGCGAAAGCTCAAATATCGAAGGACGCGTTGAAATGATCCGTCGTCAAATCGAAGAAACGTCTTCTGATTATGACAAAGAAAAGCTTCAAGAGCGTGTAGCTAAATTAGCTGGCGGTGTTGCAGTCATTAAAGTTGGCGCAGCTACTGAAATCGAAATGAAAGAAAAGAAAGCAAGAGTTGAAGATGCACTTCACGCAACTCGCGCCGCAGTTGAAGAAGGTGTTGTTCCTGGCGGTGGTGTTGCATTGGTAAGAGCTGCTTCTAAGGTGGGTACATTAAAAGGTGAAAATGACGACCAAACGGCTGGTATTCATATTCTTCTTCGTGCAATCAATGAGCCACTACGTCAGATAGTAGCCAACGCTGGCGATGAAGCATCGGTTGTTCTTAACAACGTTGCAAATGGCGAAGGTAATTACGGTTATAACGCTGCAACAGGTGAATACGGCGACATGATTGAGATGGGTATTCTTGACCCAACTAAAGTAACCCGTAGTGCGTTACAACACGCTGCTTCAGTTTCTGCATTAATGATTACTACAGAAGCAATGGTTGCTGATATGCCTGCTGATGATGCTGGTGGCGCTCCTGATATGGGTGGCATGGGCGGAATGGGTGGTATGGGCGGAATGCCCGGCATGATGTAACCTATTTTCTAAGTTCATCATCTGTTCTATAAAAAGGCTTCCTCGGAAGCCTTTTTATATTTGAATAAAAGCAATGAACCGTAAGACACCTAATCCTGTAGTGAAATATTGAGAAAAACCCCCGAATATTCCTCATTTTGTCAACAAACTGCTGTTATCTTGTATGAATTTGTCCTATATTGGTCAAGTTTTTAAAACTAATAATAAATTGGAGGTAACAATGTCAGAGAATAGTCCTTATGATGCGCCGGAAAGTGATGTTGCGGTGTCGTCTGGTACGTCAAAATTAAGTTTAAAAGAAATTTGCTTTTCTTTCACAGGAAGAGTGCCCAGAAAAGTTTTTTGGATTTATGGAGTTTTAATGCTTATGATTGGAGCAGGCATTGTTGGAGGGATTATTGGATATCTCTCAACAGTTCTAGGAGACTGGTTTGCTCTATTGTTAATTCCCCTATACATTGTTGTCGTTTGGATATCTTTAGCTATACAAATTAAAAGATGGCATGACAGAGACAAAAGCGGTTGGTGGGTTCTAATAGCCCTTGTCCCTCTAGTCGGACCTATCTGGCAATTAGTCGAATGTGGCTTTCTCGAAAGCACTCCAGGGGATAATAGGTTTGGTCCAGCTCCCGCTGATTACTAAATTTTAGATACGACATGGATGACAAAATTGAAAGAGGCTTATTTTAGCCTCTTTTTTATGCCTACAAGAGCTCAAAATGAACCCATCAAAACCTTTTTCAGAAGCCTGTGAAAGAAACAAGCAACCGATCTTAGATGTTATAAAACCACTACTAAAAAATAAGAAAACCTTGCTAGAAATAGGCAGCGGTACTGGTCAACATGCGGTCTTTTTCGCGGAAAACCTAACTCATTTACACTGGCAAACCAGTGATCGCGAAGAAAATCATCCTAGCATTAACCTATGGTTAAACGACTCACCCGCAAAGAACATCAATCAGCCTATTCCTCTCGATGTACAAATTGATCCGTGGCCAAGCGCTAAATTTGATGCTGTTTATTCCGCCAATACCGCGCATATTATGTCGTGGAAAGCCGTAGAGTCTCTATTTGTGGGTGTCGGTCAAACCCTCGATGAGAAAGGTATTTTTATACTCTATGGACCGTTTAATTATCACGGAGAGTTTACCAGTGAAAGCAATCGCAAATTTGAAGACTGGCTAAAAAATATCGATCCCGAAAGAGGTATTAGGGACTTTGAAGCGGTTAATCAATTAGCTGAGCAAGCGGGTATGAAGTTGATTGAAGATTATGAAATGCCATCCAATAATCGGATTTTGGTGTGGGAGAAGATTGAGTAAGATGGTTAGAATGTGAAAAGTTAGTACAAAAAACATCCAATAAACGTCTATAATCTCAACTAAAGATATATCAAGAGAATTACCATGAACAAAATAATTAATATTTTATCTTTATTTTTATTGAGTACGATTATCGCGTGCGGAGGTGGGGGAGGTTCTGATCCCACACCGCCAGCCAATCGTCCTCCGAGTGCGATTGCTCCTGCAGATTTCAGCGCAGTTGAGGCAACACAGGTAACACTCAATGCCAGCGGTAGTAATGATTCCGACGGCTCGATTAGTTCTTACTCTTGGACTCAGACCGCTGGAACCCCGACGATCTCACTGACAAATGCTAATAGTGTTTCAGCGAGCTTTACTGCACCAAGCGTCGATACAAACACCCAACTGACCTTCCAACTAGCAGTCACAGATAACGATGGTGCGACCAATACAGATTCTATAGTTGTGACAATTACGCCTGACATGCCACCTCAAGCGGTAACTGCAAATGATTTTGAAGCTGTGGAATTAACCACCGTATCTTTAGATGGAAGTACTAGTAGTGATGATATATCAATCGAATCTTATTTATGGGAGCAGACTGCAGGACAAAGTGTAACATTGTCAAACACCAATCAAGCAACAGCATCTTTTACCGCTCCGGAAATTACTAATCAAAATTTAGAGATGACTTTCCAGTTAACCGTAACCGATTCTGTTGGCGCAACGTCGATGAGTAGCGTTAATGTCACAATTATAGACACTCCACAATCTGTTACTTTATCTGGAAAAATCACCTACGATCATGTACCTCACACTGTTGCAAATGCGTTGGATTATAATAATACCTTTGAATCAAATGTACGAGGTGCAACGGTCGAGTTATTAAACGCTAATGGTTCTTCGATTTTAAATACCGCAACTAGCGATGCCAATGGAAACTATAGCTTTGAAGTCTCTATCAACACTAGCTATATCGTTAGAGTAAAAGCAGAACTTAAAAAAGAAGACGCTGTACCAACATGGGATTTTACTGTAGTTGATAACACAAATAGCCAAGCTTTATACGCTATGGACTCAGCTGTTCAAGCTATCACAACAAGCTCTGTTATCTTAGACATTAATGCTGCCTCTGGGTGGACAGGTTCAAGCTACTCTCAACCACGTGTGGCTGCACCATTTGCGATACTTGATTCAGTATATGAAGCAAAAGAAAAAGTGGTCGATGTCGATGCATCTGTTGCAATGGCTCCGCTAAAATTAAATTGGAGCGTTAACAATGCTGCAATAGATGGCAACACGTCGTTGGGGCAAATAAGCACTTCTCATTTCAACGGCACTGAAATTTTTATTCTTGGTGATGCCAATGGTGATACAGATGAATATGATGGTCATGTAATTGTCCATGAATGGGGACACTATTTCGAAGGGCAGTTATCTCGGTCAGATTCCATCGGTGGTTCTCATGGCGGTGGAGATAAGCTTGATTTTCGGGTTGCTTTGGGCGAGGGTTTTGGTAACGCTCTCTCTGGGATTATTACCGATGATCCTTTTTATCGAGATTCTTTTGGATCAAACCAAAGTCAAGGTTTTGATATTAACGTCGAGTCTAATCCAAGCGGAACGAATAAGGGCTGGTTTTCTGAATCATCAACTCAATCTCTAATTTATGATTTTTATGATGCAAATAGTGACGGTGCTGATGGTTTAAGCCTTGGATTCGCCCCCATTTATAACGTGTTAGTTGGAGCAGAGAGGACAACTCTTGCTTTTACGTCTATATTTTCTTTCGCAAATCAGTTGAAAATCGAATCTTCATCAAATGCTTCGGCGATTGATGCATTATTGGCATCTCAAGACATTACCGTAACTGATGATTTTGGCACGGGCGAGACGAACAACGGAGGTGATGCACGTAACCTCCCTATTTATAAATCATTACCTGTAGGTGGCAGTATTGAAGTTTGTAGTTTTGGAACGGCTAATGCGTTTTACAATAAGCTGGGAAACAGGCAATACTTGATTTTCGAGATATTAAATAATGGTTCCTACGCTTTTACTGCAACAGGACAATCAGTCGGAGATGATCCAGATTTTTATGTTTATAAACAAGGCGAGTTTATATTTGTTAGTGAAGATAGTGGCGACGAATCCACCAACCAAAACTTAGTCGCTGGGACTTATGTGATGGACGCTTACGAATTCAGTAATGTTGATACCCGAATGGGCGCGGTACAACGAAACACTTGCATCGACATCACTTTGACTGCGAATTAGAGGAAAAAAAATGAATATAATTTATAAGATTGGTTTAATAACGGCGATGACGAGTATGGTGTTTTCTTGCACATCAGACAACAACCAAACAACTGTAAAATCTGCTGAAAGGAAAATTGTAAACACTCCTATCGGCAAACCTAGCGCCCCTATTTCAATGAGCTATAAAATATTGAATACTTCATTTAAAGCAAATGAAGAAATTAATATCGAAGTCACTTTTCAATCGCGAATCGACTCTCCCATCTCCATACAAATGAATTCTGCCAAAAAACTAACATGGCTGAATAATAATAAAAACTGGCAAAGGGAAATGAATAAATCAGGTATAAGAGAAACATTACCTCCATTAAAAGTAATCGCTCCAGAAAATGGTCTTTACTATATTCGCTTAATGGCTAGTGTGGTAGTTGATGGAAAAACGCTTAGCAAACCTTTCACTATTCCAGTAAAAGTGGGTGATGATCCTGTTGAACTTGAACCTGTCGGTGAAGTAATCATAGACGAAAAAGGACAACGTATAATAATACAAAAATCTGAATCTAATAACTAAAACAAAATAACAATTCAATACAGGAAAGACTACCTCGCCATGGACGGCTGAACCACTTCCACTTCTTTAATAGGCAACAATTCACTCACTCCCACAAACTCAAACTCTTCATTCATGTCAACCAAATGCTGTTGCAAAAAACTCAAAGTTTCGGGGTATGGGTGGCAAATAATAACGACATTACCGCTTCGTTTGGCAATTTTTTTGGAGAGATTAAACTGACGCAAAAGTGAGTCGTATTCTTTATCATGATCTAAAAAAACATCTCTTGCAATTGTCGGAACGCCTTCCTTAAAAGCGACGTCTTCAGCGATTGAATCTTCACTGGTTTTTGAATCCAAAAAGAAAAGATCTTTATCTTTTGCTTCATTCATTAGCCATGTCATTTTTTCTGTATTTTCAGTCAGCAAGCTTCCCATATGATTATTAAAACCAATAATATGCGGAATAGAAGCAATGTTTTGGGTAAAAGTATCAGCAAAAGTTGATTTGTCCATGTTTTCTAAAAGCGCGCCTGGACCCAATAAATCTGGACGAGTAAACGCTTCCATCGGCAAGTGCATGATCACATCATGACCTTTATTGGTTGCGAAATTGGAGATGAATTTCGCGTGAGGCGTTTCCGGCAAAATTGCAGCAGTGACTTTTGCAGGAAGAGAAAGTAATTTGCGTGCGATGATCGAATTATCACCCAAATCATCGATCACGATCGATATTCTGGGCTTAACTATATTATCGTTTTTATCGAGACCATGATTTTTATCGAGGTTAGGGTGTTTATCGAAATTGACATTTTTATCGAGTGATTTCGCAATAACAAGATGATTAAATAACCCACCAATTATCAACGTAAAAATCACTGAGCTTCTAAAAATATTTTTAACATTCGTAGCTTTAATCATAAACCCCTACAACTTGGAAATGAGTTCAAACGCTTGCAAAATTTCTAAATCATCAAGCACTCTCGAATCTTGATGGTTGACTAAATCATTAGTTTTAAAATTTACATCAGGCTTGATCCCAACATCTTGGATCTCTCTTCCACTCGGCGAGTAATACTTTGCCGTAGTAATTTTTAGACCTGATTCTTGCCGCAAAAAATAAATTGATTGGATAGACCCTTTTCCGTAAGAGGTATCACCTAAAATTGTTGCTCTTTTATGATCTTGCAATGCCGCCGCTAATATTTCACTCGACGAAGCGGAATAAGCATTCATCATCACAACCACTTTTAGATTTTTATAAGGCGTAATCTTACTTGCCTCAAACGACTCATT
>Ga0316205_10002700_pt1 | contig 17948 bp, 18 predicted proteins | sample 3monthpyrite_MG_FD_204941 | JGI IMG/M metagenome (GOLD analysis project Ga0316205, IMG submission 204941) | Microbial mat bacterial communities from mineral coupon in-situ incubated in ocean water Damariscotta River, Maine, United States -... | ecosystem: Environmental > Aquatic > Marine >... | reverse complement strand
ATAATTTCTCACGAATTCATCCAGTCGGGTTATATCTGAAATGGTCTTATTAATGACATCAGTCAGTAAGGGTTGAGGGTCTATACAGTCTTTATGGTAGATATCTGAAATACGATTTGCAAATGTGGCCAGGGTGTATAAACGTGTGTCTATCCCGAATGCTGTTTCAGCAAGAATATTTTGCAGTGCACTACGCACAGTTTTAAAATTCTGCGCATAATAATCGTTGCCCAGATGCGGTAGCTCCCTGTGAATTGGGTAGTTTTTTTGTCTTGGTAAATCTGTCAATTTAAAACGGCTTGATGTTACTGGAGAGGATTCATTAAGACACAGACGTGCCACTTCGGGGCAGGACATGGCACCACTCATTTCAATATCCTGTTCACAACGTGAAATCACTCTAGGATAAAATGCACATATATTTCCCAGTGGTTCCACGCCATATTGACCATGTAACGAGCACAACCCACTTTCTTCCAGCATGGGACATTGCCCGTTTTCATTCATCGCAATATAGGCAAAATCATGGTCACCGGTTACAGGTTGCTCATTTATTTTTATATATTTTTCAAAAAGATTTTTATGATCTACCTTTGTCTTCATTAATTCACTAAGTAAATTATAGTGCTCACGATCCAATTTGATGTCCCATTGTTGACAACAGGTATCAGGACATTCTCCACCCAGGCATTGAAATTCCTTAAAATAACCTGGTGTTTTATAATTTAAAGACATACAAAAGTTGAACCTTGATGCAGAGAAGTAAACAAAATTAAGTTGTGATAAAAAATGATTTAGACACTCAGGCCGATGCGTTTCCTGAGAAATCTACGAGCAACATGCCACAAAACCTATCTTTATGATACACTTCAACTCGATATATTTGTGCCTTCTTGTCTATTGAAAACCGATTGGCAATTTGAGATTTTTTAACCCTGATACCACTCTCATTTGTAATGCCCTTTTGTTTAAAGCCAATAATGTTAATTCGATACCCATCCATCGGCTTAACTAAAAAACTATTATTCACTTTAATGATGGTTCCCAACTTGTACTTATTTTCTTTGCCATCTATATCCACGCTAACATGGTCAAGACTATCATCAAAATCAAAATATTCAGGTTGAAGTCGGGTAATCTTGCGATTTCCATACCTAACATGGTAATAACCTTTTCGATTAATAACCGCGACAAGTGGATTACTTGCTGAATATTCCAGGGGCACATCTTTTTGCATTGGAACAAAACCAAGTCGGGAACGAGCTCGACTCATGTCAAAATAAATACGTTCATCATATAGTGTTAAACGTACATTATTATCAATACGATCCTTTACCGCCTTGTTGCTCAAGGTAAACCCTCGGTTGAATTCAATTCCCATTTCATGCATAAAACTTTCAACAACCGTCAGGTGAACCAATGTCCGTTTATGTGTCGGGTATGATTTGCTCGCTTCAATGCCAAAGGCGGGTCTATTATTCTTGACAGCAAAATAGGTTAACGATTTTTCCATTTCTTCATCGCCACTTGAAGTTCGAGTATTCTTCATCTCAAGGTAATCTTCGTTACTTGTTAATTGTGAATTTACCCGGGCAATAACACTGCTGGCCATTGATTCCAGTTCACCATACTGACTGTTATTCAATCGGGATTGATCAATAATAATACTCTGCCCCCAGCGATGTGGATTATGCAATTTATCAATATATTTTTTTCTATAAAATCCAGATCCATCATGAAGGTTTAATACGATATCTACCTGTTGTTCGAGAATAATAGATTTGATTTTTTCAACAGCTTCGTATTCGGGATCGCTTCGTTTAATTTTTGCAAATTTACGATTCATGTCGCCATGAATCCCCCGGGAGCGCCTGATGATACTAATAAAATTTAAATTTGGTACTACCCACAGATTACCTTTGTTAATGGTATAGTCAGTCACCAGTAAGGATGCCGCGTTAAATCCACCTGGTTCATCACCCTGTATTCCGCCTATGACTAATATAGTCGGGCCATCTTTTTGTGATTCATGTTTATAAAGGGAAAATTTAACCTCGGGGATTGTTGCATTGGCATGCCACATAAAGCACACAAGCAAGAGTGTTAAACAATACTTCATGTCACCACCTTGATATGCCACGGCTCAAAACGCACACCCAAATGATTATTGCTGGTGTAACGTATATCAATATATTCCAGTTCACGTAATTGCTTATAGGCCATTGATTCCGAAAATCGAGCAGTAAAATTATCTGTACCGAGATCAGCCTGACCAACATCAAAGTCACCTATGCCGTGGTAAGAATGTCCCGGTGGAGCCAGGGATCGCGATGCACGAGAAAGGTTTCCTCCGGTAGCTTTGGCCTTTGATAAAAACAGGTAAAGCTGTTTAGCCATCCCTCGTATTCCGGAAGTAAGCACCAAAGTGGGTCCAATATCTTTCTTAAGCCGCTGATACATGTCGAGTGCTTCACCATAATAAAGATAATGACCAGAACCAGCAATTTTTGTGATATCCACTGAGGAAATTTTATCCGTCAGTTTTTGCATAACCTTTTTACCCATGAAACCATACTGCTGGGCATCATGATGAAAAATCTCTTCAATGAACGCTAGCTCGATTTTGGTAAACGTGCCAATATCAGGAAATTGTTGCGCATAGCGCAACATACTATCAAACCCGAGTATATTGAAATGACCATAACCCATGTGGTTTTGCAGTCGAATCATTCGTCTTAGACACAATTCCAGTATATTGAGTTTATCTCTGGTTAAAAAAACGTCATGACTAAACGTATCATCAAATTGTGATATACGATCCCATTGTGCTATTTTTTGTACTGCTGGCTGTTGTGCTGCTGTCTGTACAACGGGAAAATGAGGTTCAGGATCATGTAGAGTTACCGATACCGGGTCAGTTTGTAGCGGTGTTTGCACGGTCCGGCGTGTTACCCAATGTCCAAATGGGACCAGCAAAGTGCCAACCGCTAAAGTTTTTAGTAAAATCCGACGTTTCATCATTATTATTTATGCAAAGTATTAATAAAAATCTACCATATTTCACCCCAATTGCCAGTTATCTCAGCAGAATATATACGTATTAAATAACTAATTACCGAATCATTACAATTACCATGCCTGATGATGCAATCAAATACCCAATACACCGTTTTCGTGAACTGGAATTTACTGCGCTCACAGCACTCAACAAAAAACGGGTAGACGTTCAATTTAAGGGAAAATTTAAAAACAAGAAAATTGTATGGAATGCAAGCATTTTCACACTGGACTCTTTACTGCAAGATAAAGGAATGCAACATGAGGAACAAAGACAGGCAATTACCATTGAAGCAGCAGAAGATAATCATTACAAGATCATTATCGAACTGGATGTTAAACTAATAACAGAGTCCACCGTATTCAAAACGATGTTAATGATCCATAATTACAAAAAACTGAAAGTTGGCCGACATGAGTTCGGCCGTGCCCATTTCCGTACATCAGATTCATAGAGAATAAAATGCCAAAACATCTGAATGTTTCTCGTGCCGCACGACTCGTTGGTGTCTCCAGAAGCACTTTACAACAACAAATACAGGATGGCGAAATTCCCAGCTTTGAAGGTATGGTCAATGTTGATGATTTAATGCATGCCTATCCGCAAGTCGATCTTGAAGACAATACTGTTGTTGAAAAAATTGAAGGAATTATTGAAAACGCACTCAAACGAGCACGTGGTGACAAATTGCGCCAGCTACTCGCACCTGATATATCCACCCTGGCAACACGCGTTGCTTCCCTGAGTAAGGATTTATCCTATACCAAGAATCTTAATTTAAAACTGATTGATTTACTCGAACACACTATTACGAATTTGCAACAACTTGATATAAAGGAAAACGCAGATACCATTCAAGTGATTGTTAATAACATCCGTACCACGCTGGACAGCGCAATGAGTAATACCCAGGCTGACCAGCTGATTATTCATGACCAGGTACTTAGAGTAATGGCAGCACAGGTTCATATATTACCGACCGGTCATGAATATTTTATAGAAGGCAATACGTCCATACTGGAAGCGGGGCTGGCATCAGGCTATGCACTGAATTACGGCTGCAGCAATGGTAACTGCGGTAAATGCAAAGCACGTCTCATTTCTGGTGAAGTAAAAAAGACGCGCAATTATGATTATGTTTTGAGTGACAAGGAAAAAACCCAGGGATACATTCTTACCTGTTCACATACCGCTATTACCGATATTGTCATCAAGGCTGATGAAGCGCTAAGCGACAAGGAAATATCATTACAGAAAGTTCCTTCTCGAGTAAAAAAAGTTGAACGTATTAATGAGCAACTCGCCATTTTGCATTTACGCACTCCCCGCACACAACGACTACGTTTTCTTGCCGGACAAACCGTCATACTTTCCTCAAGTGGTATTGAACCAGCCAGTTATCATATTGCCAGCTGTCCTTGTGATGAAATGAATCTCCAGTTTCATATCTGTCGTGACGATGCCAACCCCTTTGCCAATCATGTCTTTAATGATATTAAAACGTCAGAATCAATCAATATTGAAGGTCCCACTGGAGAATTTATTCTCTATGAAGATAGCCAACGGCCATTGATTTTTATTGCATTTGACACAGGCTTTGCTCCAATAAAAAGTCTGATTGAACACGTCATGACACTGGATGCCAATGAGTTCTCACACTTATTCTGGCTGCACACTAAAAATGAAACGCCTTACATGCATAATCTGGCTCGCGCCTGGAATGATGCTTTTGATAATTTTCGGTATGCTCATCAACAAGTGCCCCATTTTGACGAAAAATCGATTACTGCTGAATTGGACAAAATCAAGGCAGACTATCCGGATATTCACCGCTTTGATATCTATGTTTGCGGGCCAGAAGATGCCATTACGATAATTAAAGAATATTTTTCCAATCTTCGTTTTTTAGAAAACCAGCTTATTACTGAATCACTTTAGTCTTTATGAAACTTGATACTTTTTCTGACCTGTTACAGCAGGCAGATATTCGATTTGTTGTTTTTGACCTGGGACGTCGTATTACACGTATCAGTCCTCAACTTTTTTCCCGCCTGGAACTGGGTAAAATACCTTATCCCTATCCTCTCCAGCATCATGCGTGCTTAGGTCTGATTGGTTGGCAGAAAGATGATAAAAGTAAACACTTCATTTGGTTTGTCAAATTACCACTTGATGAGCTTGGTTTGATTGAACCTGTATCCCGTGATGAAATCGTACAGTATCTTGTTAAGCAGATTGAACAACGCTTTATTCTGGAAGATGATAAACAACAAACTCAGCAAGAAGGGACGTTACCACATGGTTTTACACCAGATGAAGAACGCATGGCAGTATTTCACGCCAAGGTCAGTCAATTACTCGGACAACCCGCATCAAAACACTATCAACACGCTCGTGACTATTTAACTGGCAAGCAAGGCTATGATCAATGGGCATTTCTTGCGATACAGGGGCTCGCGGATGTGACCAGTCGGTTAGATGAAGAAAATAACCAGGCTATCCTTATAGCCGCAATGGATAAATTACCCGATGTACCCTTTTCCCTTGTTTGCCGCTTACTCGAACATGAATCAATAAATGATGACCTTGCTGAAGCTATTCTTAAAAGGATTAATCATGAAACAACGAATACAACCAGTGAGTACAATCAGAACGAACTGGTCGCCGCAATTCGTGGATTATCGAATCAACAGAATAACGAAAAGCGCCAGGAATTTCTTAATAACGTACTCAGTGGTGATTCAGCAAATAATATCGAGGCTCTCGCTGCCATTGCCGGACGTTGTTGGGAGGATCTGAAGCTGGCAACACTGGCCAGACTATTTCTCGAAGCACTGGCAAAAAATGATCAGGGTCAAAATGGTTTTGATCATCTGCTAATGGACTTACTGGCAATTCCAGGCTTACGAGAACAAATAATGACAGCTTTACGCTCTCCCAAACGATCGGCAGAATTGGCCTCTGCGATGGGACAATTCTTTGCCCGTTTCAATGAATAAAGAACGGATGGAAAAGTTGTAAAACTTATTAGATTTATTCTTCTTTAATCCAGACCGATAATGCATCAACTATCTTAGTAGCCTGATCACGACTGGAAATATTAAACTTAGATTTATGCTGATATTCACCGTTTCTTTTTTGGTATCGACGAATACTGTATTTATCCGGGCCATATTCTTCCTTTTTTCGATCCCAGTCCTGGTAGCGATATAAAATCGTGGACCAGGCTCCCTTGGTTAATACGATCTTGTCCAGTTGTTTGGAAACAAGTTTACCATCTTCCATATAATCTACGGTTAATTCATCAACGGTAGTTGCACCCATTCGGAACCTCTCAATTTGGAGCTGATTACAAAAATGTTATTTAATAGTAACTGATTTTAACCTAAATAATTTCACTTATCTAATGAATGGGTATAAAAGAGTTAAAGAATATCCGGTTAAAATACCAACACTACATTTAATCAGGCGGAGAATGATGCTGGATTAAGCTATTTTTTCACCTGGAAAGTCATGAGCAAAACGTTCTACCCATTCCAATGCAGCTTCCTGGTTTGTGAGTTCTCTGCCCTCATGCTCCAATACTTCTCGCTTATATTGCTGGATATGACATATTTGTTCGACCATGCGTGTCCTGAATGCATCTTCCTCATTATCAAATGCCACACCAAGTTCGAAATAACCTCTATATGATTTACACCAAATGACATGCCCTACGACATTACAGGGTGGGGAGACCATGTCGATGGATATAGAAACGGCCGTGCCTTTTTCAAGCTTTTCCTGACTACGAAAACTCAGGCCACCATAACCAATATCACGCAACTTTTTGGCTTTGGAGATTTTTTGACACTCTACGGTAATGGGAATGTCAGCTGGATGACGTATATATTGTCTCATTACGGCATCTCCTCTTAATTGAACTATACCGTTAAATACAATGCATAAATCAGGCCGAAATACTATTTCACAATACTTTATTCCAAGAAAGCCTGATATTATTCAAAACACTTAATATTATGCACCGACTTAATGTTTTATCGGTCAAATCCTGACTCAAGTTTAATTCAATCTATTACTCGAACTATGCGAAACGTCACAAGCCGACAAAAAAAAATGCTGGCGATTTCCCTTCTGGGAATAGCGATACTTTATCTGGTGTTTGTATTCAGCGCCGGTGTGGATCATTTCATCCTGGCTGCCCAATCCCTTGGTTTGTCAGGCTGGTTATTTATCCTGTTATGTTCTTTATCAAACTATGTTTTACGATTTGTTCGCTGGATCTTTTATGCAAACACATGGGATCATTCCGTTACCTATTGGTTACATTTTAATTACTACATGTCAGCATTTGCCCTTACTACAACACCGGGTAAAGCTGGCGAAACAGTTCGATCACTTTACCTTTCATCACATGGAGTTCCTTATAACAAAAGTCTCGCTATGTTTTTTACCGAACGCTTTCTGGACGTTATTGTTATATCAATTCTGGCAACATTCTCATTACTCTCTATCGATCAATATGAACATTTTATTATTCCCGCCTTATTCGTCATTCTAGTACTCCTCTTTATTATTCGAAGTACCCTGGGGGGTAAAATATTACAGTTCTTTATACACACATTACCCAAAGGTAAAATCAAATCCACAGTTAGCTATTTACTATTATTGTTAAACTCTGCAAGAGAATTACTAACACTTAAGAAGTTAATCCCCGGACTTTTACTTGGCTTTATCGCCTGGTCTATTCAGGGTGTCGCCTTTTTTTTCATATTACAAAAGATGGGTGTCAATCTTGAATTAAGTATCTGCATGTCCATCTATGCGGTCAGTTTACTGGCTGGTGCAATATCATTTGTTCCTGGAGGAATTGGAACAACAGAAGCTGTAATGGGACTGTTACTTTTACAATTCAATGTTGAACCTGCTCTTGCGGTCGCAGCGCCGATTATCAGTCGAATATCAACCCTCTGGTTTGCTGTTAGTCTGGGATTATTGTCATCAAGTTACCTTGGTTATATCACGCCAGCAAGATCAAGCGAGTAACGAATACCATAATGGTAATGTTACAAAACTTAACAAGGTCGAAAGACTTACTGCGGCTGCATACAACGCGGTATCCAGTTTAAAACGATCACATACGACAAGACCAATCAACATACTTGGCATCGCTGCCTCAAGTACGAGTGCGACTTTTAAATTTCCCGATATACCCATGCTCGAAGAAACAAGCCAAACTACGATTGGCATCAAACCCAATTGGATAATCAGAACAACAACTAATCCAGGAATGCGATCCCGGCGCAAACTAGTCCACTCAAGACTCATTCCCAATACCAATAGCATTATTGGGATGACCGAGGCACCAATTAACTGCAACACATTGTCCAGGAAAGGATGATGTGGCACATTAAAAACATTTAAGATAACAGCAATGATTGCTGCCCACACTGGTGGTAACCGCAGAAAACTTTTAACCGGATGCAGTTGTGTATTTTCTATTTCCCCATGCCTTGCAGCAAGAAAGAACCCAAGAGAAAAGAGCAATGGTGTTGATGCAAACAAATCATACTGGATTGCAATACCCGCACCCCAATTCCCGTATAAAGAAACCAAAACGGGTAATCCAAGATAAGTCACATTAGCGAATGATGCTGCAAGTACAACTGCACCTGTGCGCGGACGATTAAGGTTGCACTGATGGCATAAGGTACTACTTACCAATACTGCCGCAAGAATACCGCATACAGCGATAAAACTTATTTCAAGACTCTCAAGACCAAGAGATGCACTCCAAACGACATGAATCACAAGGGCAGGTAACATTATGTCGAGCACAATATCGCTCAAAACCTGACGCACTGTTGCTACAGAATGCTGACCTGGAGCAAAATATCGCCACAGGACCCCCAGGACGACGAGTGAAAACATCTGAATGAGCGTTTCAAGAATTTTCATATATTAATACTGGTAACCGGACATTTAAAAGTACTGAAACGATAGTATGATAGTATTACATCGTTACTATATAAGTATTACAAATACATATACCTAATACAGAAATTTATATCAAAAGGACAAGAAAATGCGAATACTTCATACCATGTTGCGTGTCGGGGATCTGCAGCGTTCTATTGATTTTTATACCTCAGTACTCGAAATGGCCTTATTACGCCAAAAGGAATACCCGGATGGAGAATTTACCCTGGCGTTTCTTGGGTATGGGAATGAATCAGAGAATACTGTATTAGAACTCACATACAATTGGGATACAAATGAGTACGATATCGGTACTGGTTTTGGACACATTGCATTAGAAGTCGCTGATGTCTACCTGGCCACAGGCAAAATTCGTGAAAAGGGTGGTAAAATTATTCGTGAAGCTGGCCCGATGAATGCCGGAACTACCATTATTGCTTTTGTCGAAGATCCTGACGGCTACCAAATCGAATTAATAGGAAAAAAATCATAACACTATACTGTATTAATACCGTTAGCCTTATGAATCATATTTTTACATGAACAAACAAGAACTACAAAACCAGACGCAACTTGTTGATTCCTTAGATAAGGATGAACTCAAGTCAATATTTAAAAACCTTCAGGAAGTTTATTACCGAATAGATCGTGATGGCATCATAGAACGGGTATCAGACTCTGTATTTTCGTTATTAGGTTATACCTCAGCTGAGCTTATTGGTAAAAAAATGGCTGATCTATATGTTGAAAAGGATGGTCGGGAAAAATTTTTACACGCGCTTGAAGCTGCTGGTGGCCGAATATTTAATCAGGATGTTTTACTTCGCCATTATGATGGTTCTCGCATCTGGGCTTCTACCAGTGCACACATCATCTACAATGAGAACAATGAACCAAATGGGATAGAAGGAATTGCACGAAATGTTACCGAACTAAAGTCCCATGTTCTGCAATTAAACAAGTTAACCAATGTGCTGAACCATACCGCTGATATGGTTATGGTAACTGACATCAATGGTGTTATCGAATATGTCAATCAGCAATTCGAAACTGTTACCGGGTATAGTAGCGAAGAAGTATGTGGTAAATACCCAAGCATATTATCCTCTGGTAAAGAATCTGCAGAAACCTATCACGTACTGTGGGAAACTATTAAAAGTGGCAAGACTTTTGAAGCTGTGTTGTTAAACAAACGCAAGGATGGCAGCCATTATTACGATGAAAAAACCATCACGCCCCTCGCCGATGATGATGATAATTTAATTTATTATATTTCTACTTCACAGGACATCACCAAACGTGTTGAATCTGAACAGAGACTAGCACACCTCGCACATCATGATGCCCTGACGGGATTACCTAATCGCACCCTTATTATTGATCGACTCAAGCAGGCCTTATTTCATGCAGAAGTTCATAGTCGTCTGGTTGCTGTTATGTTTCTCGACCTCGATCACTTCAAGGAGATTAATGACAATTATGGACACAATTTTGGTGACGAATTACTCATACAAATAACCGAGCGATTAGCAGGAAGTGTTCGTTCGGAGGATACCGTAGGCCGATATGCCGGCGATGAATTTGTTATTCTGTTAGATGACATTGATGATGAACATCATATATCTATCCTTGCCCAAAAACTGGTTGATGTGCTGAACCAGGATTTTAATATTTTTGGCAAGAAGCTAAGGATTTCCGCAAGTATTGGTGTCAGTTTTTATCCCACTGACGCAATCAGCTCAAATGAACTGATCCGTAACGCAGACATTGCTATGTACCGTGCAAAGGAAATGGGCAAAAATACATATCAGTTCTATTCCAGTGATCTCAGCGCAAAAATATTTGAACGGCTGACACTGGAAAGTCATTTACGCAACGCCATAGAGAAAAAAGAATTTGTACTCTATTATCAACCACAAGTTGATACCCGAAGCAAAAAAATCACGGCAGTAGAAGCACTGATACGCTGGCAACACCCTTATATGGGCCTGGTGGCACCTAATAATTTTATCGGTCTACTAGAAGAAACGGGACTTATTGAATCAGTCGGCAGCTGGATAATCCATACTGCTTGTCAGCAACTTAAACACTGGCATGATATGGGAATCGAATACCTGCATATGTCCGTTAATCTCTCCAGTCGTCAGTTTAATAATCCTGATTTATTCAATGACATTCACGAAGTAATTCGAAATACCCGGGTCAACCCGGAATTTCTGGAATTTGAAATTACTGAGAGCATGTTAATGCGTAAAACCAGCAGCATTGTCACTTCGCTTGAATCATTAAGTAAACTGGGTATCCACTTTGCAATTGATGATTTTGGCACTGGCTACTCTTCATTAAGCTACCTGCGTCGCTTTCCGATTGATACCATAAAAATTGACCAGAGTTTTATCCGTGACATTCCTGAAAATGAAGATGATGCTGCCATCACCCAAGCCATCATCGGCCTGGCAAAAAGCCTTTCACTCAATGTCATTGCGGAAGGTGTTGAAAATGAGAAGCAACTGGCTTTTCTCAAACAACATGAATGTAATTACATACAAGGTTATTACTACAGTCCACCACTGCAGGCAGGTGAAATCACCGGAATTTTACAACAACAGCAACTAAACGATTAGTACTCATTATACTTTTTCGAACTGCCACGCACCTTGTCTGCAGGATACTTTTCATGGTTGAGTTTTATTTTCTCCTCGACCATTTGCAATACATCAATATCAAGTCGTTCACTCAAACGTAACAGATAGATAAAGATATCTGCCATTTCATGCCCGACTTTCTGACGCTTTTCATCTGTTAATGATTCACTTTGTGCCTCGGTCATCCATTGGAAATGTTCCAGTAACTCGGATGCTTCAACACTTAATGCCATGACCAGATTTTTAGGCGAATGAAACTGTTCCCAATCTCGCTCCCGAGCAAAGGCGAGGAGTTCCTGTTGTAATTCATTTAATAAAGAATCTTTCATAAGCGGATAATGCACAAAAAAAAGCCCGTTATCAACGGGCTTTCAAGTCCTGATTCAGGCATTCACCTGATTGCGTAAACTGATTTGTCGATTTAATTCCAGGAAATACCAGTCATCAATATTAACAATTTTCATTTCACCTTCGAGGAATTCAATCATGACCTTCTGAAGCATTTCATGGCGGTACATGATGAGTTTTACTTTCATTAACTTACCGGTGCGGTTAACAAACCACGAACCGACTTCGGGCTCTTGTTTACGGTATTTCATTTGGCCCCCCTGCAAAACCAACAACATGAATAACGTTTTTAATTAATTCTCATGGATATTATCAGAAGATTACCCTTAATTGTTAAATCTACTGTAACAATTCAAAAACATGGTAAATTACAGCACAAAATGAGTATGTGAATATCTATAACCTCTTTGAATGAGTCGATTCACCTTATTCATCCGTGACACAACCCTCAGAGGCTGTTTTAACGTTCTTGATATATTTATACAACGTTCCACGCTTTGCCTTATAGGCTGGCATTTTCCAGGCCTTGCGACGTTGTTCCAATTCCTCAGCACTAAGGTCAACATTGAGTCCCTTGCTTTCTGCATCAACCGTGATGACATCCCCGTTCTGGATTAACGCAATTGGCCCACCTTCCTGTGCCTCAGGCACCACATGACCAATGATGAAACCGTGTGAGCCTCCAGAAAAGCGGCCATCGGTAATCAGCGCAACGTCATTTCCCAAGCCGGCACCCATTATGGCGGAAGTGGGTGTTAACATTTCGGGCATCCCTGGACCTCCTTTTGGCCCTTCATAGCGGATGATAACCACATCACCTTTTTGGATCTCATCGTTTTCCAGGCCTTTAAGCATATCCTCTTCACAATCGAAGACACGTGCAGGGCCCTTGAAGATCAAACCTTCCTTCCCGGTAATTTTGGCCACAGAACCTTGCGGGGCCAGGTTACCTTTTAGGATCTGAATGTGTCCCGATTCCTTGATGGGTTTTTCCAGTGGCATAAACACATCCTGACCCGGCGTTAGGGCTGGCAAATCGGCAAGGTTTTCCGCAATAGTTTTGCCCGTAACAGTCATACACTCACCGTTAATGAGTCCTTTTTCCAGCAGGTATTTCATTACCGCCGGTGTACCACCAACATTGTGCAAATCTTCCATGACATATTTTCCAGAAGGCTTAAGATCAGCCAGGAAGGGTATGCGATCACTTACTTTCTGGAAATCATCAATACTGAGTTCAACATCGACTGCCCGTGCCATGGCGAGTAAATGCAACACAGCGTTAGTGGATCCACCCAGTGCCATGATGATTACCATGGCATTTTCAAACGCCTCACGCGTCATAATGTCGCGAGGCTTAATATCATGTTCAAGTAAGTGTCGAATTGCCTTGCCAGCCTGCATACATTCGTCATGTTTGCGAGGATCCACTGCCGGTACAGAAGAGCTGTATGGCAAGCTCATTCCCATCACCTCAATCGCCGAAGCCATGGTGTTGGCGGTATACATACCTCCACAGGCACCTGCACCAGGACAGGAGTTTTCGACAATCGATTGACGTTCTTCTTCAGTTATTTTTCCGGTGATGAATTCACCATAGCTCTGAAAGGCGGATACCACATCCAGTGTTTTATTGTTTAGATGACCGGGTTTAATCGTACCACCATAGACCATTAATGAGGGCCGATTAATGCGCCCCATGGCAATCAACACACCTGGCATATTTTTATCACAACCTGGAATGGATATATTGGCGTCGTACCACTGGCCATTCATGACCGTTTCAACCGAGTCTGCAATAATATCGCGTGACTGCAATGAATAACTCATACCATCGGTGCCCATGGAAATACCATCGCTCACACCAATCGTGTTAAAACGCATACCGACCATTCCAGCCTCAACCACGCCTTTTTTCACAATGGCAGCCAGATCATTTAAATGCATATTACAGGTATTGCCTTCCCACCAGACACTGGAAATACCCACTTCTGCTTTGTCCATGTCTTCTCGAGTCAAGCCCGTACCAATTAACATAGCTTGTGAGGCACCCTGGGATTTTGGTTCGGTAATACGTGAACTGAATTTGTTTAACTTCTCAGACATGACTGATCTCCGGATTTGTGCCCTTAATTTTTTCAAGGCGCGCAGTATAAAACAACGCCCGCAATTGGGCGAATACCACCTAAAACTTTTCTTTATCCATTAATAAATTGTGTCTTATAGTGTTAATATTGAGGCCTTCATCACCAAATATCGACATAAAACTCATAAAAAAATAGTCAAAATAGTCGATACTAATAGAATTATGTAAGTTTAGTTTATGTGTACTGTACAGGATCTAAAACATTTGAAATTACATATACTTACAAAGTATATTTAGAGAAGGGATTAAAATCTCAAATAGAAGTATGAACTGGCTGAAGCAAAATATAAGTTACACATTTCCCATTAGTATTTTCATGGTACTGATGGTGGCTTCAATGAGTCTGGCGGCAAAAACAATTGAGCCGCTTGATGAGACAACGCTAAAAAGCCAACGGCAGCAATTCCTTACAGCTGAACAGGCAATCAAAAAAGGTCATCTTGGGCGCTTCAATAAATTAAAAGCCCAACTCGTCGATTACCCACTCTACCCGTATCTGGAATACAAACGATTGATTAAAAACCTTCGTAAGGTTGCTCCAGTTGAAGTCGCACAGTACCTCGAAAGCTATGCAGGATCACCAACTGCTTCGCACCTGCAAATCCGCTGGTTACGGCAACTTTATAAGGCAAAGAAATATTCCGAATTTGTACAACTTTATACTCCAGGCAACAATACATCATTGACCTGTCAGTACGCATTTTCATTACATAAAACCGGCCAGAACGAAAAGGCTTTTAAGTTGGTCGATAGTATTTGGTTGACCGGGAAATCCTTACCAAAACAGTGTAACTCAGCTATTACTGCCTGGAAAAATGCCGGACATATGACAGATAAAATGCTCTGGCAACGCATTCGCCTGGCCATGCAAAAAGGTCAGGTGCAACTGGCGCGTCACCTTGCAAATTCACTGCCTAAAGAAGAACGCTTCTGGGTTAATTTATGGACTAAGGTGCGTCGAGACCCAGCCTATTTAGTAGAAGTTCAAAAGCACTTCGAAAATCGTAGTTCTCCTGTTCTAGGCTGGATTACCGTATATGGTGTACGTCGAATGGCTCGGCGTAAACCGCTTGAGGCCGCCGCACTTTGGCAAAAACTACAACAGGGCCATCCATATAACAGTGAAGAACAGGAACGTGTAGAGAGACGTCTGGCGCTGTCACTACTAAAGGACAGTAGCCCAGATGCACAGCAGTGGATACAAACTCTACGGTTAAATCGGCTTGACGACAAAGTCGTCAGTCTACATTTTTTCGCGGCAATGCAGGACCAGGATTGGGAACTGGCTATGGAATGGTTAGAAAGACTTTCCCGCAAAAAGCAACACACTGAACAATGGCGTTACTGGCGAGGGCGTGTACTGGAAGCTATGGGCCGCCTGGAACAGGCACGCTCCGTTTATGTCTTAAATGGTGAGTCGCGTGGTTACTACAGTTTTCTTGCAGCAGATCGTGCCGGCCGGCGTTACCGTTTTAGCAACATACCACTTAAATTCGAACAAAATGCCCTGCAGGATATCACTACCGTCCCTGCCATTCAGAGGGCCAAAGAACTGATGATATTAAAGCGTAATGCCGAAGCTCGCAGAGAATGGAATTTTGCTATCAGCCACTTACCCAAAGAGCAACAACTCAAGGCAGCCAAACTGGCCAGTGACTGGGGTTGGCATAACCGTGTAATCGCGACTCTGGCTGAAGCACGCTACTGGGATGATCTTAATTTACGTTTTCCACTTGCACACCGTACGGAAGTCGTTAGCCAATCAAGTCGCCAAAAAATCAACCCTGCCTGGGCTTTTGCCATTATTCGGCAAGAGAGCGCATTTACCGCCGATGCTCGTTCCCACGCCGGTGCACTTGGACTGATGCAATTACTGCCTGGTACGGCACGCTATATGGCCAAAACCATGCGCATCAAGCGTCCTCGTTACTACGACATACTTCAAGTAAATACCAATATCAAACTCGGAGTACGCTATTTGAAAAAAATGCAGGACCACTACCAGGGAAACTCAGTCCTGGCCACGGCGGCGTATAACGCAGGCAGTCGTAATGTTAAAAGATGGCTACCTGAAATTGGCGCTATCCCGGCTGATATTTGGATCGAGAAAGTGCCTTTTAAAGAAACCCGCGATTATCTTAAACGCATACTGACTTATACCGCGATTTATGAACAACGACTTGGGCTTGATCCAGTTCCCTTGCTGGAGCGAATGGCACCCATTGGTCTGTCCACTCTTTCTGCTGCGAGAAACGCCGAGAAAAATCGGGGTTAGAGATGATACAAAAACATAATCCTTTGTTTTAAATGGGTAAAATAAATTTTTAAAGCAGGCGTCATGAGCGCCGATACAAAAAAGTATAGCTGGATTGGAACGCTTCAACAGGAGATGTATATGATCACATTATTTCTTAGCTGCCTATGTTTTTTACTGTTCGTCACTGGATATTATTTCGGTAAGCAGATGGGACAAACTCAACAAATTCGTACAGAACTTGCTGAAGCACGTACTCCTCAGTCCAACGCTAATTAATTTCTCCTTCGTTTGCTACATTATGCCGTGGTTTCCACGGTATTTTTTTCGTTAAATTTTTATATTTCAAATAGTTATACACTTTAGTTAATAATATACTTGAAATAGTAATTGAAATTGGCTATAAATTGAGTTAAGTCTTCATTGCATAATACGTTTGTGCGGAAAAATACCAGAAATCAAGACTAAAATATATTAATAATTATATTTTTCAGTTGGTTACAATAACTTCTTTACAAATTACATTAAGTATATTATAAATATACTTACACGATGTATCGGAGGACTGAAAATGAATGAAGAAACTATCCCTCTTTATGATGTAGAGGAACTCACAGTAAGTGAAGCCTTATTACTTATCGCTAGTGAACAGGAAAAATATCTGGCAGATTATCAGGCTAGTTCAGATAGATTAATGCAGCTGGTGGCTTAACCAGCGTTTAATACGCTCACCCATTGATGCACGTTATTCCGCTGCAAACTGGATTAACCTCTGCATCACTTAATTCCCCATCATTTTTGTTAGTGATTGCTTACTCGCATAGAATTTAAACGAGAGACTGCAGGATTACAAATCAACAGAAGATAACGATTTAAACCCGGCATTGCGCCGGGTTCAGATCTTAAATAACAAAATTACGAGCGTTCGTCGGTCAAAATACCGATTATGTTATCTTCATGGCTAATACGATCGGCCAGGACTTCTCCCAGTACTGACAGGTCGCCATCTAGTGTAGCGAAATCTTTCTGTTCAGTGGCCTTTTCATACTTATCATTAAAGTCGAGGATTTTTTGTGTCATGTTTGAAATGAGAGGATAAACTTTATCTGCCAAATCTTTGACAGATTTCCTTCGTTCAGTACCTTCTGCTATGAAGCGATAGAGCTGAAAGTGGGCACTCGCTGTATAGTCCACCAGGGACTCACAGAACTCCTCCAGTAACTCGCGCAGTTCCAGCTTGGCTTCAAACGGTCGAAAACTCGCTAGTTGATTGTACAGAACCAGTGTGTCAGCGCGTGATTCGAGCAAGGTATGTAATTTTTGTACTGATTCGGCTCGGCGGTCGATATTTTTTTCTGCCATCATTTCCACTTCCATTCTCCTATCCCAATTTTGAATGCTACATTACTATGCATGCTCTATGCCATGTATATCAAGCATTTCACCCGCCAGAATTGCAACATATTGTTAAAACTTATTAGTCCTTTAGGCATAAGCCCAGGTCGGTAATTGTCTCGC
>Ga0316205_10002699_pt1 | contig 17948 bp, 15 predicted proteins | sample 3monthpyrite_MG_FD_204941 | JGI IMG/M metagenome (GOLD analysis project Ga0316205, IMG submission 204941) | Microbial mat bacterial communities from mineral coupon in-situ incubated in ocean water Damariscotta River, Maine, United States -... | ecosystem: Environmental > Aquatic > Marine >... | reverse complement strand
TGAACCATGCGAGTACGCATTAGGCCTTCTTGCAGCTCAGTACTTACTCTGGATTCCTGTAACAATAATGTTTCAGAGTCACGCACTTCTTCAGACAACAGCTCTTTAATACTTTCAATATCACTTACTGTTTCCTGCAAGCTTCGGGAGATCTGTTGCATTGTTGAAAATCTGTCCATTTCCAATGGGTCAAAATCTTCATCATACTGATCTGACTCTTTTTCATAACGAGACAAAATTTGCGCTTCAGTTTCTATTGAAAGCTGGCGCAATTGATCACGCAAACGAATAACAGTTTGATTCATTTCAGACAGGTTGAATGAGAAATTAGAAATTTGCTGTCCCATGCGAGCATGGTAAACACTTACCTCACCGGCATGATTTACCAACTCATTCAATAAATCAGATCGAACACGTACCTGTTCAGTTGCGATTGTATCTTTTTGCTGAGGGACTATTTTTTCTTGAGGGGTATCTGATTTCTCAAGAACCAGATTAGATGCGTCATCATTTTCAACAGAAGGGACTTCGACTTTCTCAACTGGAGCAGGTGCTTCTACTTTTTCAACTGGTGCAGGTACTTCTATTTTTTCAACTACAACAGGCTCATCAATAACCTGCTCGTCTTCATCAATCAGACTCACAGAAACATCATTAATTGATTCTTCTGTTTCTTCTAAGAGAGACTCTTCACTTAATTCAACCTGATAACTTGCATTTTCATCAAATACCAGTTCTTCGTCATCGCTTGATTGCGCATTATCGGTATCATCAGGAATTTCAAAACCAAAATCATCACCCGACTCTAAATCAAAATCATCAGATAATACCGACTCTTCTGATAGCTCAATCGAAAATGGCTCCGGGTCGTTAGTTTCTTCACCTATTAAAGAGAAATCCTCATTATTTAAAGTTTTTTTTCCCTCTCTAACCGCATCAATGTGCGTAATCAGGGCAGCAGAGGAAGTTAATGGCTTTCTCTCTTTTACTTTAGATAACATATCTGACAGCTTATCTAATGCTTCATGAAAAACATTCGATATACCCTTATTGAAGGGAAGTTTTTTATCATTTACAGCGATAACAAGTGACTCAAGAGCATGAGTTAAGTCACCAACCGGGCTTAAGTCTGCCATTCTTGCGCCACCTTTCAGTGTATGCAAATGACGCTGTAAATCTAAAACACTTTCTTCGTCAGAATTATTTGCATTCCAGCGCTGTAAACTATTTTCACAGTTATCTAGTAACTCTTCAGCTTCTTCAAGAAAAATTTCTACTAACTCATCATCAACATCTGAGTAACTAACTAACGATTCTTCACTGTCGGTTTCATGAGTAATTTTCTGTGGCGCTTTCTGAGACACTTCTTCAACGATATCAACAACAGGTGTTTCTTCTACTTTTATTGATTCGCTGCGTTTTTCCTCACTTAAATTAGAGATTCTGTTTAATAATGCCGTATCAGATTGAAGCTGATGATTTTTTTGCTCCAGCTCTTTTAACATAGCTGAAACTTTCTTGTTTACATCACTGATCAAGCCCACGCCTGATTTTGAAATACTTAAATCATCACCATCAAGATATAAACGTACGTATTTTTCAAGCCCACCACATAATTCTGCGATTTCATCTACTTCAGCAGTTCTGGCACTGCCAAATAAGGTATGTAATGCTCTTAGTAATTCTGCACTAGCGGTTAAAGGCTCGACTGACTGGTTATGTAAATCGAGCATACCGTCTATTTGCTTCAGATGGCTTTCAGACTCACCCTTAAATATATCGAACAAAACCGGGTCTATATAAATTTGCAATGTATCTTCTGGTGAAAACTCATTCACACCAGTAGCCACTTCATCTATCTGTATTTCTTCTTCTAAATCCAAATCATCAATAGATGCTACATCTAACTCAACTACTTCATCTTCATCTGATGATGCTATTTGTAGTGCCTCTAACTCTTCAGTTAAATCAATATCAAACTCATCATCAAAATCTTCATCCGCCTCTGTAACATCTGACGTTACCTCAGGGGTTTCTTCTGCAGCTTCTTCTAAGATAAGTTCATCTTCAGAAATTTCATCCATTAACTCGTCTTCAGAAATTTCAATTGTAGCGGACTCATCGACACTGTCTTCAACAATCAGATCGAGCTCAGCCGACTCTTCTACATTAAGCTCTTCTGCTTCAGGCTCTGGTGATTTTACTTCTAACTGATCATCTTTCTCTGCAGTTTTCTTTTCAGCCGGTTTTTTAGCCGAAGCTGGCTTATCAGCTGCCGGCTTTTGCCACTTTCCCAGCGCATCTGTCCTGTCGATTAACTGGTAAATATTCGGTATGGGTTCTCGATTACCTTTCAACTGCTCTATTAATTGCGGTAACACGCCAAGTGACTCATGCAAAATATCAAACACATCCTGGTTAAGCGGGCGTGATTTATCAATCACACGATTAAGCATGTTTTCAAAATTCCAGGAAAACTCGCCTATCAGTTCAGCACCAATTAATCGCCCACTGCCTTTCAATGTATGGAATGAGCGACGAATTGTACTTAATGCTTCTTCGTTACCATGATCGCGTTCCCATAGAGGTATTTGCTCGTTTAGTGAAGCGAGCTCTTCCATCGCTTCTTCGATAAAGATTTCTAATATTTCTTCATCAGCGTCATCTCCAAGAATGACATAACGCTCCTCTTCAGCAGCGCTCTCGCTCACTACTTCAGGCTCCGCTACAGACTCTTCAATTACACTCTGTTCAGACTCTATTTCTGGCTCTGCTACTGGCTCTTCTTCGTGAACGTCCTGCGGCACATCTGCATCGCTAACGCCGCTTTCATTCGCTATAGCCAGCAACCTGTCTGCTGCCTCATTTCCCGAGCTCATTGATAACTCAAGGTCGGGGCGTCCTTCCAATACTGCTTCTAGATAATATTCAATACTGGTTACTACATCAGCCAGATCATTTTGAACTGAGGCATCAGGCACCTGACCGGCATTTAACATGACTTTTGAGACATACTCACGAACGGAGACAGTTTGATGTTTTAATTTTTGTATGGGCAACATGAACATTGCACCATCTACTTCATCCAGTCGTTGTATAACTATATCAAGTAAACTTTTATCTACCGGGTTTTCAAGATAATTTAGAATAGCCAGTCTTGCGTCATTAAAGTCCTGCAGTGCTTCACGGATAACAGCAGCCAAAACTTCAAGATATTCGCCTTCTGGCATTTCTGCCAAATCACCAACACGATGAGTAGGCTCATCTCCACCTGACGATCTGTTGGCAATAAAGCTATTTAATTGCGACTCAACAGATAGCAGCACACCAGCTACATTCATGATGAGTTCATCAGATGTTTCCTTAGAACCAGAAACCACCTGAGCAATTACTTCTTGCTGTTCAATAACCTGTTCACGGGGCATACCCAGACCAAGCATTGATAAAGTATCCGCAATTTTTCCAAGTAAAGTCGGTAAGCTTTTTAAACGCCCCAAGTCCTGAACTTCACTATGAACAAAAATTTCCAGTGTGTCTTTTACTTCTAATAAATCTTCACGGATACCTGCTGATACAGTTTCTAAAAGCTCAGAATTCAGCCCACCCATACCTGAACGCGCTTCTTCCAGCTCGGTATCACCTGGTAATAATTCTTCCAGACGATAGGTCGCTTTTATCTGTTTAACACGAGGTGAATCAGTTTTAATTCTTGCTACATAATAAAGAAGATTTTTTAACAGATCAGATGGAGCATTAGCTGCAAACTTTTCCTCATCTGTATCAATAAGCTGTTTTATGCTTCTATCAACCTGGCCCAATAACATTTTAATACTAACGTTACTGTCTATACCGTCTTTAGTTAAACCTTCAATTAAAGCGGAACTAATTGACCAGATGCGGCGTATAGAAGGATTAGCAGATTTTTTCTCTAACTCGCCTAATACGGCAAGAATACGCTTTAAACTGGCAGCAATTTTCTGCCCTTTAAACCAGCCAACCAAACCGATCTGATAATGTGGGCGTAATTTTTTAGCTGTAGAAACAAGCAGACCTGACTCAATCGAAACGCCTGATTGATCAGCTTCAGTTTCAACATCAGGGAAGAATAAAACGTTTTCAGATAATAAACTCGCATTTCGAGAGGCACGTAAATCGTTTAATAATGGTAGTAATACCATGGGCACATCTTTTCTGCCCGACTGCAAACTTTCCAGATAATCTGGTAGCTGCAGCATTGAACGCATTAGGACATCATAGGCGTCATCGACTTTATCAATTTTGCCATTCAGTAATGCTTCGGAAACTTTTTCCATTTCCTCTGCTAGCTGCGCCGCGCCATATAACTCGACCATTTGCAAAGTGCCCTGCACCATATGCAAATGCTCTACCGACTCGCGCAAGCGATCAGCTTCTTCTGTGTCTTCAATATAAGCTGACAGTGAAGCCTGGGCTTCCTGCAATATCAGATCAAGTTCTTTCTTGACCCAACGCAGCGAATTATATTCAACAGTATCCTCTGTTTTCATCTCAGACAAAATCTAGCCTCAACCGTTTAATATTACTGTTTCTACCTGCTCATCACTGTCTGGCAGCTTAAAGCCGGCAACTGACTTACGTAATTCGTTCGCCAGAACACTGAGGTTACCGATAGATGCGGATGTTTCTTCTGTACCTTCCGACGTTTGCAGTGTGATTTCCTGAATAACGTTCATGGTATTAGATACATCCATCGCAACCGATGCCTGTTTATTTGCAGAGGTTGAAATGCCGGTAATCAATTCCGCCAGCTCATCCGATACATTTTCAATTTCGATCAATGCGTCACCCGCATCCTCGGCCATTTTCGCACCGCTTACTACGTTGGTTGTACTCGCTTCCATGGAGCTAACCGCTTCGTTAGTATCGGACTGGATGGTTTTAACCAGTGCTTCAATCTGTTTAGTCGCATTACTGGCTCGTTCCGCCAGTCGCTGTACTTCGTCCGCAACAACCGCGAAACCACGACCTGCTTCACCCGCGGTCGATGCCTGAATCGCAGCATTCAATGCCAGGATGTTCGTCTGGTCCGCGATTTCTGTGATCAGCCCAACGATATCACCGATTTCCTGTGATGATTCACCGAGTCGTTTAATACGTTTAGATGTTTCCTGAATTTGCTCACGAATAGTGTCCATGCCGGTAATACTCTTACGTACTATACCCGCACCTTTCTGTGCAATTTCCAGTGATTTATGTGCAACATCCACCGAGCCTTCCGCGTCTTTGGATACCGCCGTCATTGAGTCAGCCATATCTGTGATCGCCGCAGATGCTGATGCAATTTCACGTGCCTGGTGAGCAGATGCATCGGTCAGGCGTGTCGCAGTTGCCTGTGTTTTTTCTGCCGCTGAAGATACTTCCACCGCTGTTGTGTTGATGGTGGCAACCAGTGATCGAAGTGCGTCAATCGCATAGTTAACCGAGTCGGCAATCGCACCGGTTATTTCTTCTGTCACCGTGGCATGTACGGTTAAATCACCTTCCGCCAGGTTAGCCATTTCATCAAGTAGTCGTAAAATAGCTCGCTGGTTTCTTCTGTTTTGTTCCAGTGCCGCATCCTCACGTTCACCGGAGTCACGTACCATCAGAAAACCCGCCATGATTATAACGATTACCGCTAAACCACCCGCGCCGATACCAACCCAACGAAAAATTTCAAGAAATTTACCGTGTTTAGCAATTTCTTTTTCAAGACCTTCTGTTTCTTCCAGTAACTGCACACCCAGGCTTTCTATCTCACCGGCTGAGTTTTTAACATCGAATAAATCTGGTGATAACTCCAGAATCGCTTCAACGTGATCCGATACTGAACTAAATAACATAGCAACTTCACGTAATTTAATTCTTACAACTTCATCATTGATTTTTTTAATTCGTAATGCTCTAGAGCCTTTTAACATAGCTTCTAAAACAGCACCAAATCGTGCCGCATCTCTACCGAAACGGTCAGCGGCAGCCGCCGCACCATCACCACCCGAGAGTACACGGTTCATGTTATTTTCAATACGCTGTGTCAACATCAACTGACGTGATGCCATAAATACCTGGTGAGGTGTTGCTTCACGCGCAACTAACAGATCAACCACTTCTTCAGAGAAAGATAGTAACTGCGGAATAAATTCCTGAATTACCAGTACAAACTCACCCACTTCTGATATCGCTAATTTACCATCAAGAATATTACCGATGTTGCCTCTGTAAGTAGCCGCACCTGCACCTGAGCCATCACCGAACCAAACCTGAGTTACAATTTGGTATTGATCTTGTGCTGAATCGGGAAGCGCAGGTAAGCCCGTTGATGGGTTACCATTTTTAAAGATATTAAGCGTTTCATCATAACGATCTCTGAACTGCTCTAATTGGATAAACGCTGTTTCTCTACCCGCTGCTGACTCTAATGAGAGAGTCGCTAATCGCTGTGATAGTAGTTTTTGCTCTGAAACAGTTTCGATATATTGCTGCTGATAACCTTGCTGAGTTGCCGCATAAAACAGACTGCCTGCCATCACAAGGATAGAAACAAGCAAGAGCACACCCAGCACTAAAATAGGTTTACTTATTACACCAATAGCAAACGGATTTCGTTTTGCTGCACTCATATTATTTTAATCTCCTAATACTATCAAAATAACTAAATCATTCTGACTTTTGTATTTATTTCGTTTCTTACAACGAAGCGTGTAAGAAACGCTCATCTTCAACTAGCGCATGCATGCTAAACACGGGCCAAAATTCTTTATCTTTTTCAAATGCCTGCTTGATATAAGGTTTTAATTTATTATTTATATCGGGCAGCTCGTAAGCTTGTTCATTTATTGAAAAGTGCCTCATTCCCTGCACTTCTTCAACGATTAAGCCCGTGTGTAAGCCGTTATAATCCACTACCATTACACGAGCCGAATTCAAACTAGCTATTGGCTCACCGGTTACAAAGCGCTTTAAATCCATAAGTGGTAACAAACCACCCCGCACATTAGCTATGCCAACTACCCAGGGTTTCACACCGGGTACTTTAGTAAAGGATGGAGTATCAAGAATTTCTGTTACCTCACCCATACTTGAAAGCAGATTTACACCCGCAATTTTAAAACCTATGCCGGTCCACTCATCTGTGGCACCATCGACAGACGGCATATCTTTAGCTCTTTCAAGACACTTCTGTTCTATTTCTTTTAGTCTTTGAAAAGCATCAGACATTTTTTAATATCAGCCTTATTTACCCGTCAGTGCAGAATTTACGCGAGCCATTAAATCATTTTCTTTAACTGGCTTAACGATATAGTCTTTTGCACCCTGACGAATTCCCCACACTTTGTCAGTCTCCTGATCTTTCGTGGTTACAATAATTACAGGTATATGGGATGTTTCTTCAATTGTCGCCAATTGTCTTGTCGCCTGAAAACCATTTATGCCTGGCATAACAATATCCATAAGCACCAGATCAGGAATGACCTCTTTGGCTTTCACAATCCCTTCTTCACCCGTTTCAGAAACATGCACAGTGTGACCATTTTTTTCCAGCATGGTTTTGAACACGTGCACCTCTGTCGGTGAGTCATCAATGATTAGGATATTAGCCATTCAATTATTAAAACCTCTTAAATTTTTTAATTAACACAACCAGTTGGCCGCTTAACCTGTCGCATACTCTTTAATCGCACCAAGTAAATCATCTTTAGTGAAAGGCTTGGTTAAATATTGCTCTGAACCAACAATACGTCCACGCGCACGGTCAAATATGCTGTCTTTACTGGACAACATAATTACAGGTGTGGATTTAAACATACGATTATGTTTAATCAGCGCACACGTTTGATATCCATCAAGGCGTGGCATCATAATATCGACAAAAATAATATCCGGTTTGTGCTCAGCAATTTTTGACAATGCTTCAAAGCCATCGACAGCCGTTACTACGTCACAACCTTCTTTTTTTAGTAAATTTTCTGCAGTGCGACGAATCGTTTTACTATCGTCAATCACCATTACTTTCAGGTTACTAAACCCTGCGGAATCTTCTGCCATAGCCGTCCCGTTCTTCCCCAATAAAGGTCTACCTGAATCATATATCAGGCTATATTTAGTACACTCAATATTTGTGAATGTAGCTCATGTTATTCACTTTCGCAAATAAAAAATACCCCCCAAATAAACCAGTTACGCCAAAATCTTATGTAAAACCCTAAAGAATTAAGACTAACATCATGATTAATAAGCATTTATTTAAAAATTAGTGTAATATAAATTTATTCGGCTCAACAAAAAAACACATGGGGCAACTCAGGATGACTATTAACATCGGAATCGTAATGGATCCTATAGAATCCATCACTCCCTACAAAGACAGCAGCCTGGCAATGATGCTTGCTGCGCAAAGCAAGGGCTGGCACTTGCACTACATACAACAAAGCGGCCTGTATCTTCAGGACAACACGGTTAAAGCTGACTACAAACCCATTGAAGTTTTTGATGACAACGAAAAATGGTTCGAAGCCAGCCCCCTCGCGACGATGGATGCCGCAAAGCTAGATGTTATTCTAATGCGCATAGACCCACCATTTAATATGGAGTACATCTACACCACATATTTACTGGAAATGGCTGAACAGCAAGGCAGCCTTATCGTAAATAACCCTGCCAGTCTCCGAGACGCCAATGAAAAACTCTTTGCTACACAGTTTCCCCAATGCTGCACCGACGTACTAGTCAGTCGAGACCCGCAAAAACTACGGGATTTTGTAATTAAGTTTAAAGACGTTATTTTAAAACCATTAGACGGTATGGGCGGACAATCCATATTCAGAGTCACACCCGATGACGCAAACCTGTCTGTCATTCTTGAGACAATGGTAGATTTTGGCCAACATACCGTCATGGCACAAAAATTTATCCCTGAAATTAAAGCCGGTGACAAACGAATATTAATGGTCAATGGAGAGGCAATTGCTTACACACTTGCGCGAATACCTGCCAAAGGAGAAACGCGAGGCAACATTGCAGCTGGCGGCACGGGCAAAGCCATGCCCATCACCGAGCGTGAACAATGGATTGCCGATCAGGTGGGCCCAAGTCTTGTAAAAATGGGTATTTTATTTGCTGGTTTAGATATTATCGGGGACTACCTGACCGAAATAAATATCACTAGCCCAACCTGCATTCGCGAAATTGATAAACAGTTTAATCTTGATATTGCAGGCCAGCTTATGGATTGCATTGAAGAAATTAAATGTTAAAAGCACTCGCAATACTTACATTCTTTAGTCTTACTGCTTGCAGTCAGGCACCTGAAGAACACCACCATAGCAGCCTGCACTTTGGTACTTTAATCGACATAACATTATATGATGTCAACCGCGAACAGGCTGAGGCCGCCTTTAGACAGCTTGATGAAGACTTTGCCTATATGCATGATGCCTGGTCACCCTGGGAGCCAGGTTCGATTACTCGCGCCAATCAACTTTTACAAACCGGGGTGGCTTTTTCATCTGGTCCTGGCCTTTTAGATTTAGTCAAAAAATCTACAACTATAAGCGATAAAACAGAGCAGTTATTTAACCCGGCTATAGGCCAGCTTATTAATTTATGGCAAATCCACAAACACGAAGACCCCGATATACGACCGCCTGAAAAACACCTCATTACTGCATTCCTAGAAAGCAAACCCCAGTTAAGTGATATACATATTGATGGTGTTAAATTACAAACCAGTAACCGCGCAGTTGCTTTGAATTTCGGTGCCTTTGCAAAAGGCTACGCTATCGATCTTGAAATAGACATGTTAAAAAACAGAGGCATAAAAAATGCCATAATTAATACGGGTGGCGACTTAAAAGCCATTGGCTCTCATGGAAACCGCCCATGGCATATTGCTATAAAACACCCTCGATTAGACACCTGGCTGGCAAAAATAGAAACCCAGAACGAAGAAAGCGTTTTCACCTCAGGTGATTATGAGCGTTTTTATTTATATCAGGGAAAACGCTATCACCATATATTAGACCCGCGCACGGGTTATCCTGCTAAGGGCGTTCAATCAGTTACAGTTCTACACACAGACTCTGGACTGGCAGATGCTGCAGCCACCGCTTTGTTTGTTGCCGGACCTGAAAAATGGTTAGAAATAGCTAAAAATTTAGAATTAAAACAAGTTATGCTAATCGATAATAAAGGCGTTATTCATGTGACACCGTCAATAAAAAAACGCCTGGAATTTAATTCTCAAATTGAGACTACTATATTAACTACAGCACCTCTATAATATAAATATGACGAGACGACCCGTAGCCCCACCCAAGGTCACTTCAAGCGACCGACTTGGCATGACCGTTTTTTTTGCCCTGTTGCTTCATGGCATTATTATTTTAGGTGTTACTTTTGTTTCCTCGCCGTCTGCCAAACAGAAAATTCCGCCCTCTTTAGATGTCATACTGGTAAACACGTCTAACTCTGAAACACCAGATAAGGCTGATTTTCTTGCCCAAACCACCCAGGACGGGGGCGGCAATACCGATGAAAAAGTTAGACGCACTGATTTATTTTCAGCACCTACTTTATCTCAACAACCTGGCATGGCTCAATTACAGGCAAGCCGACAGCAAACACCTATAAAAAAACAAAGCGCACAAAAATCGTTTGTAACTCAGAAAAACTCTACTCACAAAGTCGCGTCACAGAAAAAACAAACCAGTAAAGAAGTGCTTGAACAAATACTAAAACCTCAACAAAAAAATGAACGTGCCGCACGCATGGCTGAAGAGCTCAGCTTGACTTTGCAGGAGTTTTCGCAGAGACCAAAAGAAAAATTTTTAAACTCACGCACCAAAGAATACATTGCTGCCAGCTATATGCGCGGCTGGATTGATAAAGTAGAGCGACTGGGCAATGCTGATTACCCCGATGCCGCCATACGTAATAAATTAAGCGGCACACTTATCCTGGATGTGGTTATTAACTCTGACGGCACATTAAAAGAAATAAATTTACGCCGCTCTTCAGGCCATCAAATATTAGATGATGCCGCAAAACGTATTGTAAAAATGTCATCACCATTTGCTCCCTTTTCTGCAAAGCTACAAAAACAGGCAGACATAATACATATTACAAGAAGCTGGGAGTTTCAGAGCAATCAACTAAGAAGTTATTAATGACTGAAGAAACTAACTTAACCAATCATTTTTTAATTGCCATGCCAAGCCTGGAAGATGGCAACTTTTCTCAATCTGTCACCTACATCTGTGAACATGACGACAACGGCGCTTTGGGTATAACCATTAATCGCCCTTCAGAAATAAGTTTTATTGAAATACTTTCGCAATTACAAATCACCTCTGATGACAATGAAATTAACAACCAGATGATATTAAGTGGCGGCCCCGTACAAATGGACCGCGGTTTTATTTTACACCGCCCCCACGGTAACTGGGATTCAAGCCTGAAAGTTACCGGCAATATTGCGGTAACCACTTCACAGGATATTATTCAGGCTATCGCTAACAACGAAGGTCCGGAACAATCACTTATTGCTCTGGGTTATGCAGGCTGGGGCCCAGGGCAACTTGAATATGAAATAGCCCAGAACACATGGTTAAGTTGCCCCGCAACAGAAGATATAATTTTTAACATCCCCATCGAGAAACGCTGGGCAGCAGCTGCAATGTTATTAGGAATTGACCTGCAATTACTCAGCAACCAGACGGGGCATGCATGAGTATTCAGCAAGTGCTTGGATTTGACTTCGGCGAAAAACGTATCGGCGTTGCCTCTGGTCAGTCAATCACCTGCAGTTCAAATCCCATTACCACCCTGACATCTAAAAACAACAAACCCGACTGGACTGCAATAGAAGAGCTTATTTGCGAATGGAAACCTGATGCCCTCATTGTCGGTTTACCCTATTATTTAGACGGAACAAAAAGCGACATGACTGAACGTGCAGAAAAATTTTCACGCCAGCTTGAAGGTCGTTTTCACCTGCCCATTTTTACCCATAACGAAGCGCTCAGCTCATTTGAAGCCGAGCAGTATTTACAGGGTAAAAAAAAGCAGCACAATAAACAGGACATTGATAAGATAGCCGCCGCAATAATAGTTCAAAGCTGGCTGGAGCAAAACACATGACCCACATTGCCGAACCTGAAAAACTTCTTGAAAAACTGGCAACCGATCTAGAAAATCTGTTAGAACAACGCGCTATAGAAAAACCACTCATGGTAGGCATTCACACCGGTGGTGCATGGTTAGCAGAAAAGCTACATAAACAACTCAAGCTGGAAGATGATCTATCCACACTTGATATAAGTTTCTACAGAGACGACTTCTCTCGTATAGGCATGAACCCACAGGTTAAACCCTCAAGCCTTCCGCCTCAGGTTGAAGACAGGCACATTATTTTAGTAGATGATGTTTTACAAACCGGGCGCACCATTCGCGCAGCAATGAATGAAATTTTTGATTATGGCCGGCCTGCATCTATCACACTAGCCTGCCTCATAGAAAGATCAGGCAGAGAAATCCCCATTCAGGCAGATGTGGTTGGTCAGGCTTTAGAACTGTCAGATAACGAACAGGTAAAATTAATAGGACCAGAGCCATTGGCCTGGGAAATTAAACAAACCGATTAAAAAATAAAGAAAAAGAAAATGCAAATGGCCTCTCAAATATATACTTATAGCCGCGACATTAGTGCATTCATGCACGTCGACGCAAATGAACGCAATTTCTCTATTACAAGGGGTTTATTAAATGGTTAACAAACCCACGCGCCGCACAGATGATTTAATCGGCCAGGACCTGTGGAACATTCAACTTGATGACCAGGGACAGTTAAAACACTTCTTAACTATCGAAGGCCTGGGCACTAGCATTCTTAACCAGATACTCGATACAGCTGAAAGCTTTGCCGGAGTTAATGAGTCTGTAAAAAAAGTGCCTTTATTACGCGGTAAAACCATTGTTAATTTATTTTTTGAAGCCAGCACACGAACCCGCACCACATTTGAACTAGCCGCTAAGCGATTATCAGCTGATGTACTCAATATGAACATCAGTGCTTCTGCAACCAGCAAAGGTGAAACCCTGCTCGATACGCTGCGTAACTTAGAAGCCATGCAAACCGATATGTTTGTTGTTCGACACGCAGATTCTGGCACCGCACACTTTATTGCCAATCACGTTGCGCCGCATATTCGCGTTTTAAACGCAGGTGATGGCCGACACGCTCACCCAACTCAAGCCATGCTAGATATGTTTACCATTCGCCGCAACAAAGGCGCTGACTTTGGAAAACTACGCGTGGCTATCGTTGGTGACATTATGCACTCAAGGGTTGCTCGCTCACAAATTCATGCATTAAACACATTAAATACCGGTGAAGTAAGAGTAGTTGGCCCTAAAACATTAATACCAAAAGACATAGAGTCTATGGGTGTAAGTGTGTATCACGATTTAGAAAATGGCATCAAAGATGCCGATGTGGTTATTATGTTACGTTTGCAAAAAGAACGCATGTCAGGCGCATTACTTCCAAGCGAACAGGAATATTATGAACTCTATGGCTTAACCGAAGAACGATTTAAACTCGCCAAACCCGATGCCATTGTTATGCACCCCGGTCCCATTAACCGGGGGGTAGAAATAGAGTCCAGCGTAGCCGATGGCGAGCGCTCAGTAATATTAGATCAGGTAACTTACGGTATTGCAGTGCGCATGGCCGTCATGTCAATGACCCTCGGCGGTAACATAACAACACAAGATCAGGAGAAAAAATAATGAAAAATATCCTGATAAAAAATGCCCGAATAATTGATCCACAAAATAATCTTGATGAAGTCACGGACCTTTACATAAGCAATCAAAAAATTGCAGGAATAGGTAAAGCGCCCAAAAAATTCGCTGCCGATGAAACCGTTGATGCAACTAATCTCTGGTTAATTCCTGGCATTGTTGATCTAAGCGCACGTTTACGCGAACCTGGGCTTGAACAAAAAGCCAATATTGAAACAGAAACAAATGCTGCAGCAAGTGCCGGCATAACAACGTTATGCATGCCACCAGATACCGCCCCTGTTATCGATGAACCTGCCGTTGTAGAATTAATTTTACGTAAAGCAAAACTCGCCGGTAAAACTCACGTTTACACACTTGGTGCATTAACTGCCGGCTTAAAGGGCGAGCACTTAAGTGAAATGGCCAGCCTTAAAGAAGCGGGCTGCGTTGGTGTTAGTAATGCACGCAACGCAATTAGTAATCCATTAATTCTGCGCCGTGCATTTGATTATGCTTCCACACACAACATTACCGTTTTCATTGAAGCTGAAGACAAACACTTAAGTAAAAACGGGTGTGCACACGAAGGTGCTATTGCCAGCCGACTAGGGCTAAACCCAATACCCTACGCCGCAGAAACAGCACCCATTGCACAAATTTTAGAATTAATTCGTGACACAGACATTCGAATTCACTTTGGTCGTTTATCCTGTGCGAGAAGCATTGAGTTAATTAGTGATGCAAAAGCCAATGGGTTGAAGGTAACAGCAGATGTGGCCGCACATCAATTACACTTAACAGACATGGACATTAGTAGCTTTAACAGCCTATATCATGTCATCCCACCACTTCGCTCACAACGTGATATGAATGCATTACGTCTGGGTTTAGCAGAAGGTGTTATCAATAGTATTTGCTCCGACCATCAACCCCATGAACCCGATGCAAAACTCGCGCCCTTCCCTGCAACAGAACCGGGAATATCAGGCATTGAAACCTTGCTACCACTCACACTAAAATTAACCGAAGACGGCAGCATCCCCTTAAGCACAGCCATTGCCAGCATTACCTGCAACCCGGCAAAAATCTTAGGGCTGGATGCCGGTCACCTGAGTACAGGTCAAAATGCAAACCTATGTTTAATTGACCCGGAAGAAGACTGGGTTTTTAATACAGAAGATATGTTAAGCCACGGCAAGAACACACCTTTTTCTGGCTGGAACTTCAAAGGAAAAGTAGTAAAAACACTAGTTGAGGGTAATACTGTTTTCGAAATGTAAACAATTCAAGCTAAAAAATTCAGATCCACCTACTTTCTAGTGGGTCTACCCATAAACAAAACCGTTTCAATAGCAAACCAATCAACCTTTCTGCCTATCACTTTTACAGAACTATAAAAACAAGCATCAAGCTTAACCAATAATAGCTAGTCCTACGCTCACAATTAACACAGTAATTGTTTGACTCTTAAAAGACACTCATATCAATATCCATCTAAAAGCATGATAATTAACGATCTTTAATAAAAACACAAAAACAATACACGCATTTACGAAGACTAATTCGTCTTTGCAAAAAGACGACCTAAACGTGTAAGATAGTCTAAATCAACAATAATAAAAAAACGATATGCCGACGACTACCTATCTCAATATTCGTGCGATCGGCCTATTTAACTGTTAGGCAAAAAAAACACTATATGACGAAGAACATATTCATTATCACAATATTTCTATTTTTAACTAGCTGCGTAAATACCATACCAACTGATCTAGTTATAAGTAATGTAGAAAAAACTGATGTATCTGCATTTGAATATGATGAAATACATAATTTAAATATTCTAGGTGTCTCGTCGCCATATAAAAAGTGGAATAATAAACAGGGGAAAATCTTTAAAGAATGGAGATTAAAAGAGCCTTTATATAGGATATCTTTTCAATCTGAAATTGATTTACAAGAATATATAAAAAGCACTGAACAAACTATAAGCAGTTCTGGCTACATTTGTGCAAAACCTGACACAAATTTAATGCTTACCTTAGTTAGAGTGTACTGGCGCGGTTTAGAAATAGGTCATGAGTTTAATCATAAGCTTATTAAAGAAGCCGATAATATGTATGAATACTACTTCTATATATCCTCATCAGTTAGTGAAAACACTTCAGGAACAGTTAAAGGTTTTGATATAATAAATGATCCTAAAGATTTGTGCTTTGAAATTAAGGGCGGAAGAACAATTTTTGGTTTTAAATCTAACATATTAGAAGTTTCTGCTGAAGAGTTTAAAAATTTACAATAACAACATAAAATCACCTAACAAGTTGATCAAGCGTGACCAATAAACCTTAACTTGAATTACACTTTTCAGTTACACTACTAATAACTACAATAAATACGCTCACTACTGGGTTATTGGCCCCTTATCAAGGCGTTATGTGTAAATAAAATACAGGAATGGAATCTTGAAAATACTATTCACCGGTTTCAGGTCAAACAAAAATACGACAAATGCATCTGACATTTTAGTATCTTCATTTATCAATGAACTACCTATTGGTTTGAAGCCAATTTCTGAAAAGCTAGAATTTAAAATAATAGGTGACAATACGCATACTGTTAAAGATGAGCTTGAAGAGACAATAACGAAAACAAAACCGTCTTATTGTCTATTTATAGGGCAAGCACCTGGCTACAACCGAGTTACCCTTGAAGCAATAGCAACAAACTACAGGTTTACTGCGCCTCCTGCTAATATCGGCGAGCCTCCACAGGGCGGACCTATAGAAGAAACAGGTAAAGCCGCTATTAATGCAACCCTGCCTAATATGCAACAAATCGTACAAAACATTAAAAACCAAGGTATTCCTGCTTCTATTTCTCACAATTGTGGCAATAGCCTTTGTAATCAAATTCTATATCATGGCTTACATTACGCTAATAAACATGAATCCAACATTAAATGTGGCTTTATACATATACCAGCACTTACTGAACAAGTGCTCACCCAATGGCCCCAGCATCCATTTATGCCAATAGACATGACTAGAAAAGCTATTGAAATTATTGTAAGTTCAATAATTGAAAATCATGGGTAGTAAAACACATAACAATACGTTTAAATCGCTACGCTCGGACAAGCAAAAATCGGCTTGCCGTTTAACTTTGCGTTATATTTAAGGAAAAATAATGTATACCAGAATTATTTCAATCTTCATGCTTTTACTATTCTTATCCGCATGTGGCACCAGCAACAATGAAACAGGAAACAATCTTCTAGATCTTGATGGCACATGGGTATCTAACTGTTATCTGGATGATCCAGGTGAGTATACTGTGGACACATTTATCTTTTCAGGAAATAACTTCGAAACAAGCTATAAAATCTGGAATAACTCTTCGTGCATTGGTACACATATTGATTCTGATAGCGGCTCGGGTACATTCACAGTAGGCAACGAAGTCACAACAGCTTCAGGCCTTACTGCAATTGAAGTAGATTTTGAAATAAACTTTAATGGCCAAACATTTACTGTGCTAGACATTATTAGACAAAATGGAAATGAGTTTTACTATGGTACATATATTGGTCTAAATACTAGGCCTACAGACTTAAACTTTAATGTTCTATTAACAAGATAATGAATATAACAAGGCGTTTAAATCGCAGCAAAGCTGCTCGGACACGCATAAAGCGGCGCGCCGTTTAACTGGTCGTTATGTAATATAAAACTGCAATGAAGGATTTATTATGCAATTCCGCAGAACAATTTTATCTATAATTATTTTAGCTTTCTATTCATGTAACTCATACTCGGCCACTGTGCTTTTAAATGGCGATTTTGAAAATGGAAATTTAGAACCTTGGTTTCAAGGTATAGGATCTTTAGATTACTCTCATGATCATTATTGGCATGTAACTTCTAACATGTCTTTTTCGGGAAATTACAGCATTACTAACAATGGCAACAATGAAATCCGTCAAGATTTCGACCCAATATCTACAAGTCTGATATCTGAGATCTCTTTTTATATGTTAAAAGATGTAAATGCACCAGAAACTGCTATTCAGTTTCACTATTCTGATGGCTTTAGAGAACAAATAATCATATCAACTTCTGGCGTAAACACATGGGATTACTTTG
>Ga0316205_10002698_pt1 | contig 17966 bp, 15 predicted proteins | sample 3monthpyrite_MG_FD_204941 | JGI IMG/M metagenome (GOLD analysis project Ga0316205, IMG submission 204941) | Microbial mat bacterial communities from mineral coupon in-situ incubated in ocean water Damariscotta River, Maine, United States -... | ecosystem: Environmental > Aquatic > Marine >... | reverse complement strand
GTAGAAGAACGTCGTAAAGCAGATTTATTTCTTGAATTATTATGGGAAAAAAACTGGTTTAAAGTGCTGGTATTTACTAGTACAAAAGCACAGGCAGATGAATTACAGAAAGAACTGAAGCACAATAAAATAAGTTCAGCTGTTTGTCACAGTGATAAAAGCCAGGGAGCCAGACGAAGGGCGGTTGCTGATTTTAAATCAGATAAAATACAGGTATTAATTGCAACAGAAGTAGCTGCTCGTGGTCTGGATATACAGGGTCTTGAACATGTGATTAATTATAACTTGCCTTACCTTGCTGAAGATTATGTTCATCGAATAGGCAGAACAGGTAGAGCTGGTACTAAAGGACAGGCTATTTCATTTGTTAGCAGAGAAGAAGAGCGTTCATTAAACAATATAGAGCGTTTAATCGGTAATAAAATTAAACGCGTTACCGTGCCTGGTTATGAAGTGGGTAATCGTGATTCATTGTTAGAGAAAATTGCTAACAACAAACGCCCGGCACGTGCTAACAAAGCCACTCAGACTAAAATAAAACGTAGAAAGAAATAAACAATTAATTAGTTATAAAGTATAAGAATACTCTTTATGTGTAAATTATTAAGTGACTGGACACCATCTAAAGCTGCAATTGACCTGGTTAAGTTAAACGGTGTTGATGAACATCAAATAGAGCAGTCAATAAAGTATTTAAAGGATCAGACAGATCTAAAAGACATTGATGATGTTAAAGGTTACGATAACTGGAATTCATTATTTATAATGTTTTGTATAAAAGCTAATAAAAAAACTGATGAGTAACTATTTAGGTATCAGCTAAGTATCATACAATGCATAAGTTACCAATTAATGAAGTTTTAAGTGAAATATTAGATACATTAAGTAGCCACAATCGTGTCGTATTACAGGCACCTCCCGGAGCAGGTAAAACCACAGCCGTTCCCATTGCATTACTTAACCAGACCTGGTTAAACGATAAACAGATAATAGTTCTTGAACCACGACGGATTGCTGCTAGAAATGCAGCTGCCCGCATGGCTTTTTTATTAAATGAAAAAGTGGGTGAAACGGTAGGTTATCAAATACGCCAGGAACGTCGTTTAAGTGAAAAAACTAAAATACTGGTTGTTACCGAGGGTATATTAACCAGAAAGTTACAGGCTGACCCAGAACTTGAAAAAATTTCTTTAGTTATATTCGATGAGTTTCATGAGCGTAGCTTACATGCTGATTTGTCATTAGCGCTATGTTTACAAAGCCAGCAGATACTAAATGAAAAATTAAAAATACTTGTGATGTCTGCAACTCTGAATACGACTGCAATTTCAGATTTATTGGGTAATGCTCCCATTATACAGAGCGCAGGAAGAAGTTACCCGGTTGATATCAGGTATTTGGATAAACCTATAAAACAGAATGGAAGTATTTATGAAAATAACAGGATACTTATTTCTCATTTAATTGACGCTGTCAAATGGGTTTTACATGAACACGAAGGTAGTTGTCTGGTTTTTTTGCCAGGTGTTAAAGAAATTAATCAATTATTAGTTGAGCTTGAGAAAACTATTAAATCAGAATCAATTAAAGATGTAATTGTTGCGCCACTTCACGGTAGTTTAAGTAAACAACAGCAGAGCCAGGCAATAGAAGTTAGCGCAGACGGCATTAGAAAAATTGTATTAGCGACTAACATAGCAGAAACCAGCTTAACTATAGAAGGTGTAAGTTGTGTTATCGATTCAGGGCTTGAGCGTATATTAAACTACAGTTCATTGTCAGCTATGAACGGCCTGAAAACTCAGTTTATTTCTGAAGATTCAGCAACTCAAAGATCAGGTCGCGCGGGCCGCTTATCTGCGGGTATCTGTTTGAGAATGTGGACGTCACAGCAACAACAACGTTTAGTTAAACATTCATTAGCTGAAATATTGCACAGTGATTTATCTACATTGGTTCTAGAATTGACTAACTGGGGGGTGCAGCAAGTTAATGAATTGCAATGGATGGATGTACCTCCAGAAAAATCTGTAAAGCAGGCAACCGAGTTACTTCGTAAACTCTGTGCAATTGATAAGTCTGGAAAAATTAATGATCATGGCCGAGCGTTATTAAACTTAGGTAGTCATCCACGATTAGCTCATATGATAATATCGGCTATAAAACATAATCAGGCATATCATGCGTGTCTTATTGCGAGTATTTTATCTGAAAAAGATTTGTTCTATTCACAAAAGGATAAAACGCTAGATATCATTGATAGAATTAATGTTCTCAATGAGTTTAAGACTTTAAATAAATTACATCACAATATTGATAAACAGCAATGTCAGAAAATTATTAAAACTGCAGATGATTTCTATAGACGTATTCAAGGTGGAGTTAATGCGTTGAATAATATGATCGATATTAACTATAGTGGGGTTTTGCTGGCTTATGCCTACCCAGATAGAATTGCAAAGCAACGACGTCCAGATGGCGCTAAGTATTTGTTGAGTAATGGTAAAGGGGCTTATATTCCTGAGTATCTACAGCATCACCTTTATGAATATATAGTTGTCGCTAATCTTGATGTGCAGTCAGGTCGAGGATCTCAGGGTGAGGCAATTATATATCTGGCAGCTGAAATAACACTTATTCAGTTGTATGAATATTTTAATAATTTAATTGAGTTTAATGAAATAACCCAGTGGAATGAAAACCAGCAACGTGTCGAGGTTAAACAAAGCTCAAACATAGGAAAGCTGGCTTTAAAAGAAAACTTAATTACACCAGAAGATAAACATTCTATTAAAGAGTGTTTGCTGTATGTAATTCAAAGTAAAGGACTGGACTGTTTTAACTGGTCATCGGAAGCGATTTCTTTAAGGAAGCGTTTATTGTTTATTGATTATTATATTAAGCATGATGATGTTGTAAATAATAAATTGAAAGGTTTTGAGTTTCCTGACTTTTCTGATGAAGCATTATTAAATGATTTAAAGAATTGGCTTTTGCCGCATCTTTCAAATGAGAATAGTTTAAAGCAGATTAATAGTCTTGATTTAAATGCATTGCTCAAGTGTCAGTTAAGCTGGGAGCAGCAGCAACTAGTTAATGAGATCGCGCCAGAGAAAATATCAGTTCCAAGTGGTTCAAATGTTTTTATTGATTATAGTGATGTAACTCAGCCTGTGCTTGCTGTGAGATTGCAGGAGGTGTTTGGGTTATACGAGACGCCGGTAATCCTGAATGGTGCTTGCAGATTAATGATGCATCTATTGTCACCAGCAAGAAAGCCGATGCAGGTTACGCAGGATTTGAATAGCTTCTGGAAAACGACATATTTTGAAGTTAAAAAAGAGCTTCGCGGTAAATATAAAAAACACTATTGGCCAGATGATCCGTTTACTGCTCAGGCGACAAGCAAAACTAAAAAGAATATGGGTAAATAGTGGAGTTTATAATTTTTAATGTTTCAGATTAAAAGAAATTTCTGAAAGTATTGCACTTATGCATAAGTGCTATGACGCTGGCATCTATAAGTTTGCTTGATAAGGGTTTTTGTTTAAGTAAATTCTGTAGTGTTATAGTCTCAGCATGAAGTGCTGAAGCGCCAACTGCCGATGTGGATCCGGAAAGCTTATGTGTAAGGTCATACAGTTTTTCATAATTTGAATTTTTGTGAGCGTCATTTATAGCGTTTTCAAAATCAATCAAGCTATCTAATAAATCGTTGAGTAGTTCTTTGGCAATGCTTTTATCTCCGCCAACCATTTCTATTGCTGATTCATAATTATAGGTTTGTAGTAGCTCGTTATCATTTTTGTGATTACTATCTTTTGATTGCTGTTTGTTATTGGATGTCCAGGTGTTAATTATTTCATATAATTTTTTTGGCTTGTAAGGTTTAGCTAATAAATCATTCATGCCCGACTCAATTACATCAACTCTTATGTCTGAAAATGCATGGGCGGTGAGGGCTATTATAGGGACGTCTTCTCTACATAGTCTGGATTCTCTAATGATACGTGTTGTTTCAATTCCACTCATGTCAGGCATTTCCAGGTCCATTAGAATAATATCGAATTTATGATTGTTAATTATATCTAAAGCTTTGGAACCGCTGTCAGCAGAGATGACTTTGGCTCCTTCATTTTCTAATAATGTTGTGGCAACTTTAAGGTTTATGCTGTTGTCATCAACTACTAATATACGTAAATTAGATATGTTGTTTTTAAGTTCATTGGTTGAAATAGGGGAGTCATGTAATGCTAAATTTAAACTAAGATCTGCGGGTTTTTCCAGTTTAATATTAATTGAAAAAGTTGAACCTTGGTCCGGTATGCTAGTTAGTTTTATTTTTCCATTCATTAAAGCAACCAGACGCTGAGTAATAACTAGCCCTAACCCAGTACCTCCATAACGTCTTGTAATGGAGCTATCTCCCTGTTGAAAAGGATTAAATAATCTTGCTTGTTGCTCAGGGTGTATGCCGATTCCTGTGTCTTGTACTAAAATATTTAAATTAATATTGTCATCAGGCTGGTTTTCCTGAGTGTCTAATTCGATTCTTAAAGTAATGCTTCCATCGTTAGTGAATTTGATCGCATTACAGATAAGATTAGTTAAGATCTGTTTTAGTCTGACAGGGTCGCCTCTAAGTACAGCTGGTATATTCTTATCTATAAATGTTCTATATTCCAGATTTTTATCCTTGAGACTATTTTGAAAAAGAACATGAATATCTTCGAGTAGTTTATTAATAGAAAAATTTGTATGTTCAAGTGTAAGTTTTCCTGCTTCAATTTTTGAAAAATCGAGAATATCGTTTATTATACTTAGAAGCGTGTCGGTTGAATTGGTTATGTTTGTTACGTATTCATTCTGATTTTCATTTAAAGGTGTTTTTTGCAACAGGCTAGTAAAACCAATAACACCATTCATGGGGGTACGAATTTCGTGGCTCATTGTTGCAATGAATTCACTTTTAGCTTGATTAGCAGTTTCAGCTAAGATTTTAGCGGATTCAAGTTCTTTCGTTCTATCAATAACAAGTGTTTCCAGATCTTGTTGATAACTGGTGATTTTTTTATCATAAGCCTGTATTTGATCTAACATGGAATTAAAGCCGTTTACTAATGTGCCTAGTTCATCATTGCCCATAGGTTCAGCTCTACAGCTAAAGTCCCGGTTAGCGGCTACAGTCTCCATTGTGTTTAATAAACGTCTAACAGGTATAGATACTATTCTTTGAAGTCGACTTGATAGTAATACAGCTATAATCATTGAAATAATAAATATCACTAGCAGGATATAAATCTGTTTTTTTATAACAGTATGAGCCTGACTCATATCGCCAACTATATGAAAATTCCCGATAATTTCATCATCAAATACGATTATCTCATTCACGCTAACGGTACCAAATAAAAATGATGTTTGAGTCTGGTCCTGAGATATTATATTTCGTTCTTTTTCAGGTAGTCTTTTAAATTGCGGTGATTGATATTCTGCTAGTATGGTGTTATCAAGTGTGATGCCTGCCCATACAATATTTTTCTGAGACGATAATGTAGATAATATTTCTGCAGTTGCGAACTGGTCTCGATATGTAATTGCAGCACTGCTATTTGCACTTAATACCGTCGCTAATCTACGTAGTTGATCAGCTGTATCGCTTCGAGATGTCGCTATCTCAACTATTATAAGCAAAGTAAAACTGAGTAACAGTACTACAGTAGCTGTAAGTAGTATAATCGCTTCAAGCTTTTTCTTGATTGAGGAGTTTTTAAAAATCAAGGTGCTTCCTCAGTATTAATTACTTCAGCTAAAATGAGTAAGCGTGAACTTATTTCTAAACCTGATTTACGAGCAGTATCCAGATTAATTATGAGGTTTGTTTTGCCGTTTTTTCGATAGAACTGAATAATACCGCCTGTTTTAACAAAATTCGATAAATCGCTTACAGTTAATACAGGTTTATTGTTTATGGAATTTAATATTTCAGCGACTTCTCTCTTTTCAGATTTCGCAATATAAAGAATGTGGCAATGGTCTTTAGTTTGATTACCAGTAACTTCTTTAATGGCAACAGCTCTTCCTTTAATAAATTTACCGCCTAATCGGTTTAGGTCGGTAACGAGTTTACTTTTACCGATAGTACAAAGTATTAGTGGCCCATCCTGGCCCGGTGTGTTTTCAGGCCAGATAGTGAATTTTGCAAAATTATATGTAAAAGCAGCTTTGAACAGGCGTTCGTCTTCATATTCTATCTCTGCTGTTAGTATGTTAGAAGAGAAGACTAAACAAGTTAAAAATAAAAGGAGACTGAGTTTTTTCAAATCAGCCACCTTAAATATATAAAGTATTGAGATTCGATATTAGTGTAAGAGTTATTTATAGTGAAATATTTTGATTCATGAAAATATTTAGTATAAGACACAGTTAAACTTTTGATAAAATATCTAAATTTAAGAATATATACAGTTATTATAAACACTGTATTAAAACAAGATAATTTCATATATAAAACTACCGCTTTAATTCACAGTGTTTTAATTGAGATGAAAAAGTTGATTGTGTATTAGTGAGTACATTCATGTTTTCTTCCTTTTTTTAATATTTCCTTTTTATAATAAAGTTAAAATTTATAACGCATTTCTGCATAAGCATTGCGTTCAGGTAGAGGTAGGTCGTTTTCAATTGAACGTCCAGTAAACTCTCTAGCATTACTATCAAATAAATTACGTATTGATGCTGCAAATTCCCAGTTATTTGTTGCTGCATAGCGTAGGGTGGTGTCTGTGATTAAATAATCATCTACAGCTGGACGTAAGTCAGGGCTTGTACCACTGGTATTTCTTGGACGTTTACCAATCCAGCTCGCCTGTACATTCCAGTTCCATTTAGGTAAAAATCCCCAATCGGTACGTAGATAAGCGTCTTCATCAGGTTCCTGAATGGCTCTTAAGCTGGTTTCATCCTGGTCACGTACTGTGTAGTTAGCGTAAATACTTACATCTTTTGATGCTTGCCAACGGGCTTCAATTTCTATTCCATTGATAGAGTGGTCTCCAGTATTCATGAACTGTCCTGAAGAACCGGTTGGACGGATAATGTCCGTTTGATCAAATTTATAGATATTCAGCCCTAACTGCAGATCTTGTTTCGCAACAAATGAAAATGCAAGTTCTATGGTTTCAGAGCGTTCAGGTTTAAGATTTGGGTTAGGTGTTGTAAATGAGGTTTCGTCGTATAGCTCTAAATAAGATGGTGGTCGAAAAGCTTTACCATATATTAATTTACTTGTGAGTTTGTCTGTGCTTTGCCATACCAAAGCTAGTCTGGGATTAAATGTACCTCCAAAGTCGGAGTAATCATCATATCGTGCGCCAGCAGTGAGTTCCCAGACATCATTAATAGTCCATATGTCCTGTAGGTATATATGACTAATCTCTCGCGTATCTTCAGGTGCAAATGCAAAAGCTGAGTCAGATATATCAACTAATGGCCCACCCGCTGGAAGAGCTGAGCCATCGGGTGCAGTACCAAAGTTAACTATATGTTTTACTGAGTATAAATCTTGCCATGTATATCCTGCCCCAATACGGATAGAATGATTATCAACCCCCTTAAATAGTGTACTAACTTCATATACCAGACGGCGTTCAGCCGATTCATACTGGTTAATCTGCCCATCAGGGTATGTGCCTGTTACATCCACATAACCTGGAGGACGTTCCTGAAAACCTTCACCTGAGTCATAATCAATGTGCTGGTAATGAAAGTCCATATTCAATTCCCACTTATCACTAAAATCAGCGTTGTTATAGAGTAAATCAACATTAATACGGCTGTCACTACCATTTGTGACAGGGTCTAAAACCCCAAAGCCTGTTAAACCGATTTCCAGGTCACTGTGTCGCATATAGTCAGTTTGTAAACGCCAGTGTTCTTTTGCTACTGAGAAGCGTATATCTTCATTACGCCAGCCGTATAGTGCATTACCAGGTGCCAGAGATACATTCGTATTGAAAGTTTGATCTCTTGACGTTTGACCGTCAGTTTCAATAAATGGGTTATGGCCATCTGTATCAGAAATATTTGCTGTTATTGCGATTTGATAACCGTTCAAATTGGCACCGTGTTGTATCCAGGCAGTTTTTGAGTCAAAACTGCCAACTCGTGCGCCCACTTCTGAGTGCTCAATATCAACAGCTGTTTTGGTTATAACATTAATAACGCCAGCAGAGGCGTCTGCACCAAACAGGGCAGAGCCCGGGCCACGAATTATTTCTACTCGTTCTATTACGCTTGCTGGTAAACCTTTCCAGAAAATGCCGAAGTTCCAGACAAGATCAACCATGGAATTACCATTAATCATAAGTAAGGTTTGAGTGCCTTTAGAGCCTCGAAATTGTATAAGGGGTCTAAAACCAAACTGGCTCTCTCTAATATGTATGCCTGGCACACCTTCTAATACGTCTACCAGATTGGTGGCGCCCGTTGCTTTGATGTCTTCTGTGGTGATTAAAGTTACAACCGCTGGCGCTTTAGTCGTTGTCTGTTTAGATGCGGTGGCAATAGTTGTTTCAAGACTAACCAAATCTTCAAGGCTCAGAGATATAAAGTGATCCAGCCTCTCGTTGGGGTCTGACAAAGCCATTGTATTTGAGGAACAAAGCGATAAAAACAACAGTAATGTGGAGTGATTAATTAATTGAATGTAGTTTTTATAATGCATATACAAATGTAATCTATTTTTCGGAGAATTATACAATAATAGTCTAGTACGCCTGAGTCAAAAGTATATCGTCGCAAAGGGTTTTATTGGTTTTTTAAGACTAATTGTCATCAGGCTATCATGGCGTAAAATGAATGACCATTGTCATAAACGGACAAGCCGCGGACATTCCCTGTACGTACTATTAGCATTTATAACTTAAGTCACTGGATTATACTATGCCTAGAAAAATTATCCCTAAATTATGTGCCTGTGGATGTAATGAGTTGACCCGTGGAGGGGAGTTTATTCGTGGTCATGATTCTAAAATATATAGTGCAATAATTCATCATGTTGGAGGGATTAGTCAATTAAGAAAACTGGTTGAAAAAAGTACTGGTAAAACTATAAATATACATCATTCACATTCATCCTTATATAGTATGGATGAGTTAACAAAAATATGGAAAAATTAATATATGTAATTTAAAGTTCAGATAAAAGTTTAAAGCTTCTTCATGTGAGTTTCCTCACACTATATACTTTTACATATTTATATAATTACCTGAACAGTAATCTGATCTGGTAAAAAATATGAAAAATATAATGATTTTAATCTGTATATTATTTAGTGTTCTACTGCTCTGGTATTATTCAATTATCCTGCCTTTTAATAATGCAGCAGATACACTTATCGAAGAGCATATTTTAAATGTCAATAACTGGTTTTCAATAATGTCCTTATTGGCGGCTATTTTCTCTTTAAGTATTCTAGTTCTAAAATTCGATACGCAAAAAAAGAATTTTGAAATATTAACGAAACAGAACAGTTTAAACCTGGAAATTATGGCGCTTTCTTCTCTTATACAGGAAAGCGATGCCACTTTACATCGTTATGATCGCTGGGAAGCTGCTGGTATAAAAGGGGATTATGTTAATGCGAAGTCAGGCGTAAGAGAAAAAATGAATGCATATCGAGATGTATTAGAATCTAAATTTGAAGAGATTAATTTAGACCGTGAAAATAATAGCTAACAAAGCTTAAAATTCATAAAGAGTTTAAAACTATCTATCATCTGTAGTAAGTGCAACTAGTTCATTAAGATTTCATGCATTATGTTTGTTTATCTTAAGTTGTTTAAATGAAATCAGCATTATAAGAGGGTTATAATATTAGGTGAAACTAATAAATTATTGGTTTGATTTTTATCAAGCCGGCTTTTTTTACTTGTCAATATACTCGATTCACTCAATATCGAGTAGAAACTTGATTGGTGAAGATATGCAGATTGAAGATCGTTATATTTTATCCCGTGTTGCTACAACTGTTGCTGTCTTAATTGGTGTGATGTTTGCCCTTATCATGGTGGCTAACAGTATTGCCTAGGTTATGTAACTATTCAAATGTCTTAATAAGTAGGTGCTTGTAACTGCTTGTTTATATGGTATTTCCGCCTTATAGGCGGTTATGCTCCTTGCTATCTTGTTGTTCTTCCATAGCATTTAATCTGCCTTTTTCATTTAAAATATATATTACATCTATCTAGTCAGTATATTGTGATTTATATAATATTATTAGTTGGTATTAACGGTTATACTTCAATTTTTATCATTTAGTTAAAGGTTATTGAGATTGATTAAGTTAAAACATATTGTTAATGGCGTTGTTGTCTCCGACGTCGAAATCAAGGTGGGTGAGTTTACTATTGGTAGAGCTAAGGGTAACAGTATGCAACTAGAGGATGGAGCCGTTAGTAGTAAGCACGCTAAATTAATAGTTGAGCGTAGCCCCTATATGGATAGTATTTTCGATATTACCCTGGAAGATCTGGGTAGTACTAATGGTACTTATCTTAATGGTAGTAAAGTTACAAGCCAAAGACTTAGTCACAGTGATCAGATTAAAATAGGCACTCATGAATTTAGAATTTATGATGCTAATTCTGGAATTGGTACTCAAACTGAATTCTATGTGCCTGATGAGTAGTGTTTTTAAGTATATTTTAAGCATAAAAAAAGCCCGATAGAATCGGGCTTTTTTTATATTTGCGTATTGTTAGAAGTTCTTTTGGCAATGATTAAGTCTTGCTTTGTATGAAAGTTCACATGAAGCAGGGTTGTTACCAGATACAAAGCATTGGCGACGCTGTTTTAATGAATATTGTTTACAATTATCCATTGTTGCGCTGACTTGTAATATTTTCTTGGTGCGCTCTTTCTGTCTTGCTCGTTTACCAGCCCATGGGTTTTTGTTTAATGTTTGCATTGAGCCACTATCAGTGCTCTTGAAATAATCATTAAACTCATTGGCAATCTTCTGTTTTTCAAAATCAGATAATTCAGCTGCATTAATATTGTAACTTAAAAATAGAGTGGTGATTATTAGTGAAATACGTATCAAATTCATGATTCATTCCTATAAAGGGAGTTAAAAAATCTACGCTTTCTATTAATGACCTGACAGGAGATAAAAAAGCGTTCATAACAGCATTTGCTGTAGACTTTAATCATTTTTGATTCGCATTTAGACGAAGAATGTCTATGCAAGATCGGTATCAAACAAAATCTGCTTTTGCCTGAGTATGCGAATATTAGAATATTATTAATATTAAATCAAGCTGAATGTGACTATTAATACACAAATATTCGGTAGAGTAGGCCAAAAGCCTTATATGACGGTATATTTGCTTATATAGAAAAATTTAATTAGTATCTAGGGCACTTAGTCCAAATAGCGATTATTTTGGGCATTTTGGGGTGTATAAAAATAAATGATAAAAACACAAAGTAGTAAGAGTATGTATTTTACGGCCAAAAGGCAGGATTTATGATCCGCATCGTGGTTATTAATGCCAAGGGAGGGTGTGGTAAAAGTACAATTTCAACCAATTTAGCGAGTTTTTATGCAAACAAGGGCTTTCATACTGCCTTGTATGATTACGATGAACAGGGTTCTAGCATGCGTTGGTTAGATGCTCGTCCAGAATCAGTGGCTAGTATTCATGGTGTGACGGCACATAAAACGGCAGCCAAAGGCGTTACACGTAGTTGGCATATGCGAATTCCAGTAGATATAACACGAATGGTTATAGACACACCTCCGGGTTTGAAAGGTCCGGATCTGGCTGAGCAGTTAAAGGGAGCTGACTATATTCTTATTCCTGTGTTACCTGCTTGGTTAGATATCTGTGCTACAGGTGATTTTCTTCGTGAATTAATCGTTAAATTAAAAGTGCATAAGGGTAATGCACGAATTGCAATTATTACAAATAAGGTCCGTAAAAATACAAATGCTTTCAAAGATTTAGAGCAGTTTTTAAATAAGCTAAATATTCCCGTATTAGCACAGCTAAGAGATACGCAAAACTATAATCGTTTTACAAAACTAGGGCTTGGTGTGCATGAGTTAAAACATCAGGCTACTGAAATTGACCGAAATCATTGGCAATCTATTTTTAACTGGATCGAAATAAATGCGAAAAATACATCTATTTTGAATAGTATTAAGAATAAATCTTTAGCTGCTACTGAAGGTTCATTGAGTAAAGTTTCATAGTAATATTTTGTAAAACTATCAATAATAAATTGATATTAGAATTTTCTACTGATTTTTCTAGAAAATAATACCCCGGCTATAGGCAAAGTTTGGATTTTTATTTTAGTAATTTTTTCCCTGGTGATATTGTTATTTGAGTTTTAAGTTTTCGTCTGTAATTCTTGAACTCAGAATTAGTCCCATTTACTCTGCAGGTATAATGATTCAACCTTATCCCTTGCCCACGGCGTTTTTCGTAGAAATTTCAGGCTTGAAGTTACACTAGGGTCATTTGTAAAGCACTTTATATTGATGCGTTTTGCTAACTCTGGCCAGCCATATTTTTCAACCAGGCGTGTAACTATTGTTTTTAATGTAATACCGTGTAGTGGGTCTTGAGAAGATTGTTTATTCATTTTATAACGACCTTATTTGAGAAGAGCAATATACTTTCGTATTAATCATATAGGGTTACTCCCGTTTCTATCTGTATAAGATATAAACGCATATCAAATTCCAGTTGATGGTAGTTTTTAAGCATGTGCTGGCATAGTCGGTAAAATGCCTTGTTGTGTTGTTTTTCTTTTAGATGGGCTAGTTCATGAACTACTATCATATTTAAAAAGTCTTCAGGTGTTTGTTTGAAAATATTGCTTATTCTGAGTTCATTTTTGGATTTAAGCTTATTGCCCTGAATACGGGTTACATAACTATGCATTCCAAGAGCATTATTTACCACGTGAATTTTATTGTCATAGATTATTTTACTGAGTGGCTGCGATTTTTTCATAAGTTCATTTTTTAAACTTGTAACATATTCTCGTAAATCGCTGTCATTAATTATGTTATGTGGATGAGGGTATTTATCTAGTAAGTAAGCTCTAAGACGATTGTTTTTTATTAGTCTATCTACCTGATCAATAAGGCTGGGTGAATAATGGCTTATATATTTATGAATTGGCATATTTAATTTAAATCAAGCTTAAGTTGATAAGTAACCAAGCTGTATGGTCACGATAATTTGATATGGCTATATTATTGCATGTTATAACCAGTGATAGCGAAATATTCATGTAAACCGTAGAAAATTCAGCATGGCTCGTAATATGAGTCTATGAAGCGCGGGGCTTTCGTATAAGCTATACACCTGAGTTTTGCGTCTGAGCTCTCTGTATCGATAAATAGAGCAGTTACGTCAATTTTAAAACTCAGTGTTCTAATAAATTTCTTATACAGTCAAGTAGTTCATATTTGCTATAAGGTTTACTAAGTTGCTGTTTATATAAATTACTATTTCTTATGCTATTTTCAGGCTCTTCATTGAAACCGCTTATTAATTGAATTTTAATATCAGGATATTTTTCTAAAGCAAGTATTGATAACTCATATCCATCCATCTCTGGCATAATAATATCAGTGATAAGTAAGTCAACCTGATTGTTCTCAAGTATTTGTAATGCTTTTTTGGCGCTATCAGCCTGTAAAGTCACATACCCATATGATGTGAGTATCTGACATGTAAGTTCAAGAAGGGATAATTCATCATCAACTACAAGTATTGTTTCGTTGCTCTGGAAGTTTTTATCTAACTGTTTTGGTTCTTTATCTAGATTCGCCTGATAACTTTGAATATGGCGTGGTATATAAAGTGAAATCTTAGTGCCTATATCTGGTTCAGAGTAAACGTGTACGCCGCCACCTGACTGATTAATATAACCATAAACCTGGCTCAGACCAAGCCCGGTACCTTTATCTCCTTTAGTACTAAAAAAGGGCTCAAATATTTTTCGACAGATTTCATTGCTCATGCCTGTACCAGTATCGGTAATTGATATTTGAATATAATCACCCAATTTAAGTTTTAATTGAGTTGTATCGAATGAGTCAAAGTGTACATTATTTGTTCTTATGCTTAATTTTCCACCGTTTGGCATGGCGTGCATAGCATTTATACAGATGTTAAGAATGCTATCCTGTAACTGATTGCTATCTAGATAAACAGGCCAGAGATCCTTTTCAAGATCAAGTGTTAAATTGATTCTAACGGTAAGAAGTTTTTCAAGCATATCTTTTTCGGACTTAATAATGTCATTAATATTTGTTACTGATAATTCGTGTGCGCCTTTGCGAGAAAAAGTTAATAATTTAGACGTGAGTTTTCTGGATCTTTCACCAGCTTTGATAATCTCTTTTACATATTTATGAGATTTTGTATCTTCTTTAGTCGAATCATTAAGTAAGTCAGCGTAACCTAGAATGATGCCTAACATATTGTTGTAGTCGTGAGCTATACCTCCTGTTAAGTTTCCAAGAGCGTCCATTTTCTGACTTTGTTGTAATTGCTCTTCTTTTGTCTTTTGTTCAGTAATATCATTAAATACAACTACGAGGCCACGGATATTACCTTCAGCATCTAAAATAGGTGCGGCAGAATCAGCAATATGATATTCATCTTTGTTTTTTGATATTAATAATGTGTCATTATCTATATGAATGACTTTTCCATGCTCAATAACTTTGTCAAAGATATTTATTATTGGTTTTTTTGTATTGACGTCTATAAACTCTAATACTTCATTAATGTTTTTATTTTTTGCTTCATTGATAGACCATCCAGTGAGGGATGCGGCAACCGGGTTCATATGTACTATTTTATACTTGTCATCAGTTGTAATAACTGCATCACCAATGCTGTTTAAGGTTAATGAAAGGTATTCTTCGTTTTCAGTCAAATCTCTATGGTAGTTATTTAATGAATCATATATTTTATTAATTTCTTTAACTTTTGTTTGAGAATTAAAGTCTTTGCTGTTGTAGTTTGGTGATTCTCTAAGTTTGTCTATATAGATCGCTATTTTTTCAATGGGGCGAGCTATAAGGAAGATTATGACAATAAAGAATATAATTATTGGAAATAAAATGAATATAACTAATTCTATTAATGTTTCGCTAATCTGTTTCTCTAAAATTTCCAGATTTTTCGATTCATGGAGTTTGTAGTGGAAGTCTGCGGTGTCTAATGTGCTAATAAGCTTGTCGTGCTTGCTGCTTATGATAAGTGTTTCAGGTGAGATGTATTGAAAGTGGATGGTTTTTACTAATATGGATATCAAATCAATACGGATGCTAATGTACCCAATTATGCTGGATTTTTCGTATACTGGTTCTATGCTAATTATTTCTGTTGTACTTGCAACTTGAAAAGTATAGTCAGTTATATTATTGATATCTATTTGTTGCGGTAAACTATCACTTGTTTTACTCAGGGCTTTACCATTTGTGTTGTAAATAATAAAGTCTTTCGTATGTTTTTTTAAGTCAAATGAATAGTTTTTAAATCTTACATTGTACCAATAATGAAAAACATCTGGGTTGTTTATTTGTTGCTTTACTTCCTGCCAGTTACTTAATGTCCTGCTTGAGTTTTTAACAGATTCTAAAGTTAAGTTAATTGCCTGTTGTAACTCGTCAGTGGCAGAGTTTGTTTTAGACTCTAATATTATTTCTTTATTCTTAGAAAAACTAGTTTCAATTTTATAAATAAAAACCGATGTTAATATAGCAGTTATAATGGCAAATAAAGTAATATACTGTTTTATACTTAGTAACATATTATTTTTCTAATAGATTTTCAATAACATCAATAAGCTCAAATTCATGAGACTGATCAAAAAAATGATTGGCACCCTCTATTGAAATCACATTGTTATGTTTTTTATTAAGTTGATTTCGCCAGTCACTGTCTATACGTTTATCTCCTGTGCCGATAATAATTGTGATTTTGTCTTTAAATGATCCAACAGCCTGAGTTACTTTTTCAGTATTCCACTTATAATATGACAAGAAATTTTTTGCATATGTAGGATAGCTTCGACAATAATTTAATGCATAATTATGTATTTTTTCTGAATTTATTTGAATGTGTTGTTTAGCTAGTTTTTGGTGTTCTACTGTTTCATTGGCAGTTGGGCCTGTTGCATAATATGAAAGACTAATTAAAACAACTTGCTTAATTAAGTCTGTATTATAAGTTTCAAGATAGTTTAGAATTGTTGGTCCTCCAGCGCTGTGACCAATTATGTTGATTTTTTTACCTGTTTTTGTTTTTAGCCAGTTGATCCATTTCTTCAATTCTAAAGAATCGGACTCCATTGAATGAGTATGTATTGCTTCACAGCTAAGGCTCATCTTTCGATTGTTAATACCAAGTGAAAGAGTTGGACTTAAAACCGTGTAACCTGATTCGTTTAACGCTGTTGCAAGACGGCTTACAGTAGAAAATTCATGTGTTTGAAGAAGCCCGTGTAAAATTATTACCGGATTTTGAGTATTCGAGCCCTCTAAATATTCAGCGTTCATTACCAGGTTGTCATTTACTAATTGTATTTGCTGTGCTGTAACTGCAGTGGATAATAAAAGAAGAAAAAGGTAACTCATTGATCTTAAACGCATTGTTTTTCCTTAAGAGCGAGTTTATAGATTAAAAATTTCTTATTTCATGGTTAATTTTAGTTTAGAATTCAATAAAAAGCAGTCTTTAGTACTGTTAGTTTAGAGCTATTTCATTGAAAACTATCACTTATAACTTAAATTATGATTGTTTCTTTGCAAAACTGAAATATTGATCATGGTGTTCTAATGTATCTTGATAATTAGAAAATCAATATTAGTATTGATACAGGTAACATAATTATTTATCAAGGTGGCTTAATGTCTAAGACTAATACTGTACTGTGTATTTATCATGGTAATTGCCCAGATGGGTTTGCTGCAGCCTGGGTGGTTCGTAAAGCGTTAGGTGAAAACGTTGTTTTTTTTGAGGGTATACATCAAAAACCGCCTCCTGATGTTAAGGACATGGATGTGTTTTTAGTTGATTTTTCATATAAAAAGGCAACGTTACAGAAGATGCTAACTAGTGCATCCAGTATTACAATACTGGACCATCATATTTCGGCTAAAAATGATCTTCAGCCCTTTTTAGAAAATGCTCAGATTAAAGGTGTTTTTGATATCAATAAGTCAGGTGCCATGATTACCTGGGATTGGTTTTACGCGGGTGAAGATGCTCCAAAATTAATAGATCATATTCAAGATCGTGATCTTTGGCGATTTCAATTAACTGATACACGAGATATAACGACAGGACTTTCATCTTACCCATATGATTTTGATGTATGGGATAAGTTCATGGGGTATAACTCGACACAACTACTTGCTCTTAAAACTGATGGAGCTGCTATTGAACGTAAACTTCAGAGAGATATTAATGAATTAATTTCTAATGGTGTCAGGCGAATGGTTATAGCTGGTTACAACGTACCAGTGCTTAATGTATCTTCAGCTTATATATCTGATGCGGGAAATTTACTTGCAAAGAATGAAGCATTTTCTGCATGTTACTGGGATCATGCTGATGGTAGGTCATTTAGCTTGCGATCTAGTGTAGATGGTGTTGATGTAAGTCAAGTTGCACAATTGTATGGTGGTGGCGGTCATGAAAAAGCGGCTGGTTTTACCATTTCATCTGGATGGGAAGGGGAGTAACTATATTCTCTTGTCAATTTGTAGTAAGTTTATATTTATCAATTAATAAATTCGCTATTTTAATAACAAAAACTATAAAGTAAATTTTATGCATACAGCCCAAAGTCTTGTTAAAGAATCTATTGAACTTATTTCCCTGCCTGATGTTTATATACGCTTGAGAAGTGTTATTAGCTCGCC
>Ga0316205_10002697_pt1 | contig 17977 bp, 20 predicted proteins | sample 3monthpyrite_MG_FD_204941 | JGI IMG/M metagenome (GOLD analysis project Ga0316205, IMG submission 204941) | Microbial mat bacterial communities from mineral coupon in-situ incubated in ocean water Damariscotta River, Maine, United States -... | ecosystem: Environmental > Aquatic > Marine >... | reverse complement strand
CCTACATGGCATCCTGTGAGTGGTTCCAAAGCCATGCCAGACGCCCCATCGGAACTCGCGCACCCCAAAGAAACACGCCCCGACAACAAACACAAACTGGCCGGATTACCCGAACACCTGAAAGCCGCACGCAGCGTGGCGTGATTTCGTCGCTGGAGAAAATCGTATAAAAGAGGGCTAAAGCAAATCCCGAGGCGTAGCCGACGACGTATTTGCGGTAAAAAATATGCAAATCCCGAGGCGTAGCCGACGACGCATTTGCGCCTGAAAATTAAATCCGCGTCGACAACCAGATCGCCAGGCGCGACCCTGCCTTAACGGCCCCGCTCAAAATTTCATATCCCGGTGCCTGCTCAGCCCCATGCTCAAGACCTGTATCGCGGTGCTCCAGTTCTTCAGCGCGGAATTTTTCGAACGTTTCGCAAAGTTCTGTTTCTTCGCCCTCATATTCAAGAGCCTCAACCTGTTCGGCGTAATGTTCGTCTATGACTTCTTCAACAGCGACGGTGCAGGCCATTGCAGCCTTCTCGCCAAGCAGCGCGGTTCCGGCACCCAGGGCAAACCCGGCCAGATGCCAGAGCGGCAGCAAAGCCGTTGGCCGGACACGGCGGTCCGCAACCATTTCGTCAAATCGCCCGAGATGTTCTTTTTCCTGTTCCAGCATATGACGGATCACCGGGGCGACGGAAGATTTGCCCAAAACAGCCAGCTGGCCTTCATAAATCCTGACAGCGCCGAACTCACCAGCGTGATCAACCCGCACCATGCGCTCGACCATCTGCTCTTTTGAGGGATCGCCGGGAAGCCGGTGGCGTCGTTTCACTGTGCTCACGCTGCCCTCCTGAGATGCGCAGCCCCGACAAATGAAATGACAGCCAGAACTGATGAATACGCCACATTATAGGTCGCCATGGAGATGCCAAACAATGTCCAGTCGATTTCATCACACGCTTTTGCTGGTTTCATGGTCAATTGCTGCTGCAAATCCGCAATCGAGACCTCACCTGACAATCCGCCACCACACGACGCCGCCGATGCCCACCAGTGCTGCTCAACGCCCACATGGTAGGATGCAATCCCGGCACCAATGGCAAATGCGCAACCGGCCAGGATCGCCATTTTAGGCGCAAGTGCTGGTCTGAATATCCCAATCAGGCCAAGCACGATCACAATTGCAAAAGGAACCCGCTGATAGAGGCACAGGATGCAGGGTTCAGCCCCCTGGAAGATTTGCGAATAGTAGGCAATCGCCAATGGGGCGACACCGGCCAGAACCAGAAATTTTGCCAGACAATTGGGCCAGGGCTTCATCATGATAAATCTCTACACGACAAACTTGACCAGTACAAACCCACCGACCAGTAAAAGGCAGAAGGCAATGAACAGTATCCCCAGGCGTTTTTCGATAAATTCACGAATTGGTTCTCCGTATTTCCACAGCAGCCAGGCCACCAGAAAGAAGCGCAGCCCGCGGGCCAGAATGGAGGACACGATGAAAACGGGCATGTCGAGCCCGGTGGTCCCGGAGAGAATGGTGATGACCTTGTAGGGGAACGGTGTCACGCCCGCGAAGAAGACGGCCCAGGCACCCCATTCGTTGTATTTCGCCTGAAACACCTCGAATTTAGGCCCATATTGATAAAATTCCAGCATGGGACGACCGATTTCCTCAAACAGGAAATGGCCAATGCCGTACCCGGCAACGCCGCCGGTCACGGATGCAAGTGTGCAAACGAGTGCAATGCGCCATGCCTTGTCCCGCGCCGCCAGAACCATCGGAATCAAAATGATATCCGGCGGGATCGGGAAGATCGAACTTTCGATAAACGCGATAACAAATAACGCCACCAATGCATGGCGATGGGCAGCGAGACCCATTGTCCAGTCGTAAAGCCCTCTGAGCACGCGATATGACCCCAAAAAAATGTCTGAAAAACCGAATAACGGCAGTGGTTTATCAGACCTGATCATAAAGGACAATCAACTGAAACCGTGATCAGGCAATAAGGCTGAACGAACGTATTGACCAAGGGGGCGGCGTGGCTATTATGGCGCTCGTTCCAAGGCATGCCCCTGTGGCGGAACTGGTAGACGCGCGGGATTCAAAATCCCGTTCCTGCAAGGGAGTGGGAGTTCGATTCTCCCCGGGGGCACCATTTTTTCATGGCATTTGTTGATCTGAGGTCTGTGTTCCACTTTGCCGTTCACAGGAGATCTTCGCTGCGAGCAACTTTGAACCATCAATCTGCCCACCGGGTGTGTTCACCATACTCGCGAAGGTGTTCTTCTTTAATTTCGGCAAGATCCCGGCTCCAGTCACAATATGTTGCGATCTGGGTGACCGAAACCCCGTCGTCTGAAAACGGCATTCTCAGGGAAGTCTGAACATAAGGCAGCCCGCTTTCGCTCGCCTGCACCTTATATGCGCTGCCTATTGCCTCATGGCACGCCACGACTTCCTCATATTGCTCTGCTGTATTTTTTGCTGTCACAGGTGACCGGATTTTACGAATTGACTGATTGGTGAAATCAATCCCGTGCATTGTGGTAGATGCGGTGCCCCAGAACCTGTATATAAAATCCAGCGGTTCCTTTTTGACATCAACAACAAGAAAATAAGATATCAGCCTGACTGGCAATTCAAACCAGTCCCAGTCACTCCACTGAGGGGATAACCGATGGCCTTTTAACCGTTGCCAATACGCGTAGCAGACCTGGTAGTTCGGGTCGTCAAACTTTATGGGAGACCGTCGCAAATAGTCTTCTTGAGGCATACTGCAATTCCTCTATCCGAATTGTCCCTACTATAAACACTCACCAAATTTTAAGACATCCATAACGAATAAAATATTCTGCTCCTGACAAAATATGTGGCAAAAATATGTGGATGGGCGTTTCGACAAAACATATCTAGAATGACCGTATATAAAATGAAACACGCCATACAGCCTGATCGGAAATCCATCAATGAACGAACAATCCCCATACACGCCGCCTAAAGTCTGGACATGGGATAAAGAGAACGGGGGCGTGTTTGCCAGCACCAACCGCCCTGTTGCCGGCCCGACGCACGACAGGGAACTGCCTGTCGGCAAACACCCGTTGCAGCTTTATTCGCTCGGCACGCCGAACGGAGTGAAGGTGACGGTGATGCTCGAAGAACTACTCGCCCTTGGGTTTAGTGGTGCCGAGTATGATGCATGGTTAATCCGCATCGGCGATGGTGATCAGTTCGGCAGCGGGTTTACTGAAATCAACCCCAATTCCAAAATCCCGGCGCTGATGGATCACAGCACGCCAACGCCGACGCGGGTTTTCGAATCTGGTGCCATTCTTCTCTATCTGGCGGAAAAATTTGGCACCTTATTTCCAAATGACCCCGCCAAACGACCGGAATGTCTGTCCTGGCTGTTCTGGCAAATGGGCAGTGCGCCGTATCTGGGTGGCGGGTTTGGGCATTTCTATAACTATGCCCCGTTCAAGATCGAATACGCGATTGACCGGTTTGCCATGGAAGTGAAACGACAGCTGGATGTGCTCGACCGCCATCTCGCGGATAACCAGTATATGTGTGGTGAAGACTACACCATCGCCGATATCGCCATCTGGCCGTGGTATGGCAGCGTTGTGACAAACAATTCCTATGAAGCGGCTGAATTTCTGGATGCCACCTCCTATAAGAACGTATGCCGGTGGGAGCGGGAAGTCGGGACCCGCCCTGCCGTCAAGCGAGGACGCATGGTCAACCGGCTCAAGGGCACGCCCGACGGGCAGCTTCGTGAACGCCACGACGCCAGTGATTTCGATACCAAAACCCAGGACAGGATTGAAGCTGCTGAAAGCTGAGGCGGTTGGCGGCGAAGCCTCGCGTTATTTACCCCCACCCGCCGCAGCAAACTGATCATACGCGCTGAGCGCTTCGGCGGCGTAGACCATAGACGGGCCGCCGCCCATGTAGACGGCCATGCCAAGAGTTTCGAGCATTTCCTCGCGCGTGGCCCCCAGTTTGTGAGCGGCTTTGGCGTGAAAGGCGACGCAGCCATCACAGCGTACAGCAACCCCGATTGCCGATGCGATAAGTTTCTTGGTTTTCGAATCCAGCACACCACCAGCTGTCGCGGCGCGGGCCATTGCAGAAAACCCGCTCATCGTATCCGGGATACCTTTGCGAAGTTCTGCAATATCGGCGCTGAGATCACGGGCCAGTTCAGGGTAGTCAGTGCTCATGGTTCAGGTCCTTTCATCGCCGATTTACGCAGCTGTTTCTCAGGAACCTGTGTAGGACACATCCCATAAACTGTATATGATTTGGGTCAAAAACTATATTTGATTTGCGTTAAATCAGGGCAGGCAATTTACCTAACAGTTGGTCCGCCAGATTCCGCCCAGGCTGCAAATCCGCCAGCCATGCTGGAGACGTGATTGATGCCCATATCTGTCATGGTCTTGGCGGCAAGTGCGGAGCGACCGCCCGTACCGCAATACAGCACGAGATGTTTTCCACTTGCGAAGATTTCATCATGCATGGGCCCGTCGGCGGCAACGATCATTTCCAGAAAACCGCGCGGGGTATGACTTGATCCGGCGATATAGCCCTTTTCCTCGCGTTCGTGTTTCTCGCGAATATCAACGAAGGCAACATTGCTGTCATTCATCAGCTCTTTTGCGTCCACAACAGACATTGTGTTGATGGCTGCGTTTGCCTCTGCCATTAAGTGTTTAAATCCACGCGTTGTCATAATCAGACCTTTCAAACGATAAGTTCAGGGGTGTTAATCGGTTTTTTACATACACTCAGCGGACATGAAACAGATTTATTTCTTTCAAAGAACAGCCAATCTTATAAAACTGTTTCGTTGCGTACAATCTGCACATTCATTAACCGAACGGACCCGATCCCCATGACTGAAACCGGCACATACGGCACCATGAAAAATACCGGTCGCAACTCTATCGATTTACGAAGCGATACCGTGACCCGGCCAGGCCCGGAAATGCGTGACGCCATGGCCAATGCTGATGTTGGGGATGATGTGTATGGCGAGGACCCAAGCATCATTGCTCTGGAAGAAAAAGCTGCAAATCTGCTTGGCAAGGAAGCCGGACTCTATCTCTCGAGCGGCACGCAGAGCAACCTGACCGCCGTCCTGACCCATTGCGGGCGGGGAGAAGAGTACATCGTCGGTAACAGCTATCATATCTTCAGCCATGAAGCCGGAGGGGCTGCGGTTCTCGGCGGCATTTCACCCTTCCCGCTTCAGGTTTCTGACAGAGGTGGCATTACCGCCGATCAGGTTGCCGCCGCGATCAAGCCTGATGATTCCCACTACCCGGTGACACGCCTTGTTTGCGTCGAAAATACCGTATCCGGACGTGTTCAGGATCCGGATGAATTGAAAGCCATTTCCGGGCTGGCGCATGGCAGGGGGTTGTCCGTTCATCTTGACGGTGCACGTCTGATGAATGCCGCCGTCGCTCTTGGCAAGGCACCCTCTGAACTGGCCGAACCCATGGACAGCATTTCGCTTTGCCTCTCAAAAGGCCTGGGCGCGCCGGTTGGCTCGGTTCTCAGCGGATCGGCAGACTTCATCAAACGCGCCCGTCGCAACCGTAAAATCCTTGGTGGCGCCATGCGTCAGGCCGGTGTTCTGGCGGCGTGCGGCATTTATGCCCTTGATCACAATATCGAGCGCTTGTCGGAAGATCATGACAACGCCCGCGCTCTGGCCGACGGATTATCATCAATTGATGCGCTGAAGGTCGAGAGTGAAACCAACATGGTTTTTGTCGAACCCAAACCCGAAGACCACGCCGCTTTTTGTGCGCATCTGGCAGGCGACGGCATCGTCACTGGCGGGCAGAGCCCGAAACTCCGCCTGGTCACGCATCTCGATTTGAGCCGTGATGATATTGCCGAGGTTGTGCAGTCGGCGAAATCGTTTTATGGCTAAGTACCTATTCAGCCCTTTCAAAATAAGGTTCCGGGAAAATGCCTATCCCCTCCTCAATGCACGAAAATTATTCACGCACCGATGACGTAAAGGTCGGGTCCGAGCGTGCGTTTGGGCTGGTTTTCGCTGTTGTATTTCTGCTGGTTGGTCTCTGGCCATTGCTGTCGGAATTGCCTGCAAGAATGTGGGCTCTTGGTGTTGCAGGTGTTTTTCTGATCGCGGCGTTTATTGCCCCCAGGCTGCTTCGCCCGCTTAACCTGATCTGGTTCAAATTTGGCCTGTTGCTTCATAAAGTCGTCAACCCCATCGTCATGGGTCTGGTGTTTTTCACAACCGTTGTCCCCATCGCCCTCATCTTCCGGCTTATTGGCAAAGACCCGCTTCATCGGCGCTTTGACAAGAACGCCGAAACCTACTGGATCAAACGCGATCCGGCCGGGCCCGCACCTGACTCCATGCGCAATCAATTTTAGGAATTATCAATGTCGTTTATAATTGAACTCTGGCAGTTCATGAAAGCCCGCAAGAAGTTCTGGTTATTGCCGATCATCATCATGATGGTGATCTTCGGTGGTCTGATCGTGCTCAGTCAGGGCTCTGCCGTGGCACCCTTCATCTACACCATTTTCTAGGCGGTTAATCTTTTGCGTATTCTCGGTGTTTCCGCATTTTATCACGATAGTGCCGCCGCCCTTATTGAGGACGGTGACATTATTGCGGCCGCCCAGGAAGAACGCTTCACGCGCAAAAAACACGATGCCGGTTTCCCGGCACACGCGATCCGTTCATGTCTGGAGCAGGCTGGCGTGGATATGACCAGCATTGATTTTGTCGCTTTTTATGACAAGCCATTTTTGAAATTCGAACGCTTGCTGGAAACCTACATCACTTTCGCACCAAGAGGGTTTTCGTCCTTCAAGACGGCAATCCCTGTCTGGTTGAAGGAAAAATTGTTTCAGAAGGATATGCTCAGGAAAGAGTTTCAGAAGTTCGACCCTGATTTCGACTGGATGAACAAACTCCTGTTCACCGAACACCACATGAGCCACGCCGCATCGGCTTTTTACCCGTCCCCCTTCGAGAGCGCGGTTGTCCTCACCCTTGATGGGGTTGGTGAATGGGCGACAGCGTCCGCCGCACTTGGCAACGGTAAAAGCCTTGAGATGATCAAGGAAATTCATTTTCCCCATTCCCTCGGCCTGCTTTATTCCGCCTTCACCTATTACACAGGTTTTCGGGTGAATTCAGGCGAATACAAACTGATGGGTCTGGCCCCGTATGGTGAGCCCCGGTTCAAAGACCTGATCCTGGAGCATCTGATTGATGTGAAGGAAGACGGCAGCTTCCGCCTTGATCTGAGTTATTTTGATTACTGCACGGGTCTGCGCATGACCAATACGAAGTTCGATGCCTTGTTTGGTGAACCGGCACGTGACCCGGAACAGCCGCTGACCCAACATCATATGGATATCGCGGCCTCCATTCAGGCGGTGACAGAGCATGTTGTTATCCGCCTGGCACGTGGCCTCGCCAAAGAAACCGGCGAGCGCAATCTTTGCCTGGCGGGTGGTGTTGCCTTGAATTGCGTTGCCAACGGAAAGCTGCTGCGTGACAAAGCCTTCGACCATATCTGGGTACAGCCAGCCGCCGGGGATGCAGGCGGGGCACTGGGTGCCGCGCTTAGCGCGTATCATCTCTATAAAGGCCAGCCGCGGGCAGAAAAAACCAGCGGCAAGGACGCCATGCAAGGGGCTTACCTGGGTCCGTCATTCGCGCAGGATGATATTGCTTCTCGCTTGAGCACAATCGGTGCAAAATTTGATGTGCTCGGCGATGATGATCTCTACACTTCTACCGCCAGCGCCCTGATCGACGAAAAAGCTGTTGGCTGGTTTCAGGGACGCATGGAATTTGGCCCGCGCGCACTTGGCGGGCGCTCCATCCTTGGTGACCCGCGCTCGGCGACCATGCAGCGCACCTTGAACTTGCGCGTCAAATACCGCGAATCCTTCCGCCCCTTCGCGCCCTCCGTTCTCCGCGAAGATTTGTCCGACTGGTTCGACATGAACGAAGACAGCCCCTATATGCTGATGGTTGACACTGTGCGTGAAGACAAGCGCCGCGCCATGACCGAAGACGAGGAGGCGCTGTTCGGGATCGACAAGCTGAACATCGTGCGCTCTGAAATTCCGGCCGTTACCCATGTTGATTATTCGGCCCGCATTCAAACCGTTCACGCCGACACCAACCCGCGCTATCACGCCCTGATCGCAAAATTCAAGGAACTTGGTGGCTGCCCGGTGGTCGTCAACACCAGCTTCAACGTTCGTGGTGAACCCATCGTCTGCTCGCCGGAAGACGCTTTTCGCTGTTTCATGGGCAGCGATATCGAAGTGCTGGTCGTCGACAACTGCTATCTGCGCAAGGAAGATCAGGACGAAGCTCTCAAGCTCGACTATAAAAACGCTTTTGAGCTGGATTAACTCCAAAAACCAAAATCATTTTTCGGCGATTGCACCCATCGGCATGATCACTTATGGTGCGCCGAATATCGTTTCGGAGAGCTTGTGATGCAGAAAATTGTACTGAGTGTACACGAATTTATGTCAATTATGGGTGCGCTTGATGAAGTGCGCGGCGGCAAGGGCCCGATCGGGGAAACCATTTATGATGAATGGTATCCTCAATGGAAGGCGCTGGACGAGCGCCTGGAGAAGCTCGACATGATGGACCGTGCGGACATGCTGTTTGATGGCAAAATCACCATTAACGCCATCACCGAAGAGCATTTCCAGCAACTGATCGACGCCGTCAAATACCAGATCGCCATGCATCAGGAACTGATCGAAACCAACGACGAAGACGCCGACCCGGAAGATCTGGAGCTTTGGGAAACCCGCCTGACGGAACTGGATGCCCTGCACAAATCTCTCGGCTGGGCCGATCAGAACTGACGCAGCTGTGATCAGGTGACAATTTACACAGCCCCTGGCAGGCTTTTCTGAACAGCTGGGCGATTGCAGCAATTCAGGGAAATTGATGCCTATTCTCATGACTGGTCATTGAACGACGCCAGGTAATATCCGGCCTTAATCATTCGCCCCCATGATTGCCTGACAAACGGCATCCGTGACATCCCGGGTTGTCGCCTCACCTCCAAGATCACGCGGTCGGACTTCCCCGGCCCCCGTCACGCGCTCAATCGCCATCATCAGGCGCTTGGCCGTATCGGCTTCGCCCAGATACTCCAGCATCATTGATGCGCTCCAGAAGGCTCCGATGGGATTGGCAATGCCCTGGCCCATGATATCAAAGGCCGAACCGTGGATCGGCTCGAACATCGACGGATAGGTGCCGGGCGGGTTCAGGTTCGCTGTTGGTGCGATCCCCATGGAGCCCGTCAACGCCGCCGCCAGATCGCTCAGCACATCGGCATGCAGGTTGGTCGCGACCACAACGTCGATGGATTTCGGATCAAGCACCATGCGGGTTGTCATCGCATCGACCAGCATCTTGTCGGTCGTCACATCGGGATAATCCAACTTCACGATTTCAAAAATATCATCCCACATGACCATGCCGTGGCGCTGGGCGTTTGATTTGGTGACCAGCGTCAAGTGTTTGCGGGGCCGGGTTCTGGCGAGGTCCATGGCGAAGCGCTGTACACGCTCAACGCCGGCACGCGTGAATATCGCGACGTCCATGCCCACTTCTTCCGGCAGGCCCCGGTGCGTACGCCCGCCACTGCCCGCATATTCTCCTTCGGAATTTTCCCGCACAATGACCCAGTTCAGGTCACCAGCCGTCACATCACGAAGCGGGCTTTGAATGCCGGGCAGCAATCGCGCCGGGCGAACGTTGGCATATTGATCAAACGGCTGACAGATTGCGAGGCGCAGTCCCCAGAGCGAGATATGATCAGGCACGTTCGGATCACCGGCGGAGCCGAAATAAATGGCGTCAACATCGCGGATTTTCGACAGCCCGTCGTCCGGCATCATGACGCCGTGTTCGCGGTAATAATCCGATCCCCATGGGTATGATTCGACGTTTAACTTAAACCCGCCACACCGGACTTCCAGCGCGCGAAGCACCTCTAATCCGGCTTCAATAACCTCGACCCCGATCCCGTCACCGGGGATCGCTGCAATGACGTAGTCGCGCATTAAAATTCCTTTATTCAAGCGTTCTTGGACAGGCGGGCACAATACTGGTATTTTAAACGGTCATTTTGGTTTTCAACATAACTATTCAGGAACAACTTAGGTGGCCCGAATTCCAAAGCGCTTTCAGGAGGACACCTGGCAAACGTTTACAGACTGGTGCCAGGACCGGGGTTTGCAGGCTGTTCCAGCGCACCACTGGACGCTGGCCGCTTACGCCCGTGCCCTTGAAGGTCAGGAGAAACCTGCTGAAATTCGAAAAATCATGGTCGCCATCGCCAAGGCTCACGGAGAAAAATCCCGAAATCGCCCTGACCGCCACCCGCTGATTGAGCGCACCCTTAAAGTCATTTCAACGCGCGAACAATCGAAAGAACAGCACTCAAAACTGTTTGATGAAGACCTCACGAAAGCGGAAAAACCCAAAAAAACCGCAAAACCAAAAGCCGCAGCAAAGAAAAAAACTGCCGCCGCGCCAAAATCAGGCCGCGCCATGAGTACAGAACCCAAACTGGTCAGTCGCCGCCGATTAACAAAATAAATTCATATTGATCCACAGGGTTTTGAATTGTCCGTTTTGCACTGAAAAGCAGATAATTATTTTGACTCACAGTCAGTCTGCCAGGTGCCAGCGGAACCTGATCGGTCTCGCCGGACACCGCGTTTTGCTCACTTAAGCTCCACCCGCCGGACAGATTTAAACATTTGCGGTTTTCCGTCAGCGCTTTTGCGGGTCAACGTGATCTCGCCACGGTAAACACCTTCGGGCCAGAACAGGGGTTTGCGTTTTTTGCCTGCGTAGAAAAATTTCCGAACGGAGGTTTTTTCCAGTGTGCTTTTATGTTCGAAAAACAGTTTTTCATCCGGACCAAAGATTTGCATCAGCAACTGGTCCCCCTGCATCGGCCAGTAAATTTCTGACCACATGATCAATGCCGGTGCACTGCGGGACAGGACTTTATCTCTATAGAGCCCTGAGCGGATGGCGCTCACCTGAGGCCGTTTCGCGGCGAACCCGGCGTTATAGATTGCGCTCGTCTGGGTGCCGAGGCGTGTCTTTGCACCCGGCTCCCACAAGGACACCCTGGCCGGGCTGCATTTCGGGCCGGGCGATTCGCCATTGAACGGATCAATGATCTTGCCTTTATGGCGTACCGACAGATGAACATGGGGAAATTGTGTTAAACCGGACAGACCTACGCTCCCGAGTTTCTGTCCCCGCACCACCCGCATGCCTTTTTTGACGACGATGCTTCCCTTTCGCATGTGGCAATACTGGGTTTCCCATCCATCTCCGTGGGTTATTACAACACCGTTTCCGCATTCCTTGCCGCTGACGGCAGCTTTTCCAGTCACCGACACATCAACATCTCTCATTCCGTCCCGCACACCCCGAACAACGCCGGGGGCTGAAGCAATCACAGATACCCCGTTCTGCATTTCTTTCATGTCACGAATGGCAATATCGGTACCCTTGTGCCCATCGTAACTAAACGCCTTGCAGGTGTGGTCACGGACCGTCTTGCCGGGGTCAAGATCGACAAAATTTACAATCCAGCAGTCTTTTCCGGGGTTGCATTCAATCGGCAGGCCGAGTTTGGGGGATGGTGCGCCCTCGGCACCACCTGAACCGATAACCATCATATGCATCAGCAAAGCTGCCAGAAATAACCTCAAAACCATAACTTGTCCGGGCCTTTCAAGAGGTATATATTGCGCCGCACAAAATTATTGCGCTGCGATATAAACATTCTATTCGAACAAAGGATATAGGTGAATGGACCAGATGACCAACCCGATGGACAAACTTCACGGATACTATTTTGAGGACCTTGAAGTTGGCATGTCTGACATGTTCGCGAAAACCATCACAGACGCCGACATAGTATTGTTTGCCGGCATTTCCGGCGATACCAACCCGGTTCACCTGAACGAGGAATTTGCCGGCAACACCATGTTCAAGGGCTGCATCGCTCACGGCATCCTGACGGCCAGTTTCATCTCGACCGTTATCGGCACCAAACTGCCAGGACCTGGGTGCATTTATGTCAGCCAGAACCTGCGTTTCAAGGCACCGGTCAAAGCCGGACAGACGGTTAACGCCATCTGCACCATCGAAAAAATGGTTCCCGGCAAGTGCTTTATCGAGCTTAAAACCATCTGCACGGTTGACGGAAAAGTCGTCGTTGATGGCGAGGCAACGATTATGGTGCCGTCACGGGAGAAATCCTGAACCCGGACCAAAACCCGATTTCGCGAAAAGCGCGCCTTTCGGGGCGCGTTTTTTTGTTTTATATCAAGCCCCCAATGATCGTTTCTCCTTGACCCGTCGCCGGGGCACTGACACCTTTTGCCGCCATGCGTATATATAGACACTATGAAACACTTCCACTTGAGGTTCAGAATGCTGCCATCGCGGTCGGCAACTTCGATGGCGTGCATCTTGGGCATAAGGAAGTGATCAACGAAGCCGGTATCATCGCCCGGCAAAAAGGGGTTCCGTGGGCTGTTTTGACGTTCGAGCCGCACCCAAGGTCTGTCTTTCAGAAAGACCCACCAGCGTTTCGCTTAACCCCGTTTCGCGCCAAAGCGCACGAATTAGAGAAACTGGGTGTTGATGCGATGATTGTGCAGCGCTTCAATCGAAGCTTCTCCGAGCGCCCCGCCGAAGACTTCATCAAGGAAGTTCTGGTCAAGGGTTTCGGTGCACATCACATCGTTGCCGGGTACGATTTTGTCTTCGGCCATAACCGCGGCGGCAATTGTGAACTGCTGCTTTCCATGGGCCAAACGCATGGTTTTGGCTTCACCGCCGTCAGCGCCGTTGAAAGTCCGGACGGTAGGGTTTATTCCTCCACCCGCGTGCGTAAATGTCTGCAGGGCGGCGACCCCATAGGGGCCAGTGAAATCCTTGGTCGGCCACATGCCATTGAAGGACGGGTGGCACCGGGCGAGCAACTGGGCCGGACTCTGGGATTTCCAACAGCAAATATTTACCTGGGCCACGGGTTGCGGCCAAAGCGCGGAATTTATGCTGTCAGGGCCGAGATTCTTGATGGTGCAGAGCCCCGGATTGTCGATGGCGTCGCCAATATTGGCAACCGCCCGACAGTTGGCGGCACTGGCGACCTGCTTGAAGTCTTCGTTTTTGATTTCGACGAAGACCTTTACGGCAAACGATTGCGTGTGAGTTTAATTGATTTCATCAGACCCGAGGTTAAATTTGACGGGCTTGATGAGCTGAAAGCGGAAATGATTCTGGACGCGGAAAAAGCGCGTCATATTTTGAAAACGACCTAAACATTTTGATATTTAAGAAGGCTGAACGATGAGCGTGGATTACAAATCAACGGTTTACCTCCCGAAAACGGATTTCCCCATGAAGGCCGGGTTGCCGAAACGTGAGCCGGAGCTGCTTGAGCACTGGGAAACCAGCAATCTGGAAGGCCAGATGCATGAGGCTTCCAAAGATCGCAAGAAGTTTGTCCTGCATGATGGCCCGCCCTACGCCAACGGCCACCTGCACATCGGTCATGCCCTGAACAAGGTCCTGAAAGACGTCATCAACCGGACCCAGCAGATGCTCGGCAAAGACGCCTATTACGTTCCCGGCTGGGATTGTCACGGCCTGCCAATTGAGTGGAAAATCGAAGAAAAATACCGCAAGAAAAAGAAAGACAAGGATGAGGTTCCGGTTGTCGAATTTCGCAAAGAATGCCGCGAGTTCGCCGAAGGCTGGATCGATATTCAGCGCGAGGAGTTCAAGCGCCTTGGCGTCATGGGTGACTGGGATCACCCCTATACAACCATGACCCACGACGCCGAAGCGACCATCGCGGGCGAACTTGGCAAATTCCTGATGGATGGCTCGCTCTATAAAGGGGCGAAGCCTGTTCTCTGGTCGCCGGTTGAAAAAACCGCACTGGCCGAGGCAGAAGTTGAATACCACGACCATACCTCGACAACGATTTTTGTGCGCTTCCCGGTTGCCAAAGCCTCAACACCCGAGATCGCTGATGCGGCCATTGTCATCTGGACAACCACGCCGTGGACCATGCCCGGTAACCGTGCCGTCGCTTACGGCGCTGAAATCGATTACGCGGTGATCGAAGTCACGGCAGCCGCTGAGGACAGCCTTGCCAGGGTCGGCGAGAAACTGGTCATTGCGGAGGCGCGTCTGGGTGCGGCTTGTGGAGCGTGCGGCATCACCGATCATAAGGTTCTGAGCCACCTTAAAGGGGGCCAGATGGCCGGGACGCTCTGCCGCCATCCCCTGAACGGTCAGGGTTATGATTTCGACGTGCCCGCACTGGATGCTGATTTCGCGACCACCGAGGAAGGCACCGGGTTTGTTCATATCGCGCCCGGACACGGCGCAGATGACTGGATTCTGGGGCAGAAAAACAACATCGAAATTCCGCAAACCGTTGGCGAAGACGGCAAGTTCTATGACCATGTGCCGCTGTTTGCCGGTATGCATGTCTATCGCTGTAATGGAGATGTGGCTGATACTCTTGCCGAAGCTGGCGGGCTTCTCGGTCGTGGGTCACTGGCTCACCGCTATCCGCACAGCTGGCGCTCAAAACAGCCATTGATCTTCAGAAATACCTCTCAATGGTTCATCTCCATGGAAAAGAACGGTCTTCGCGACACGGCGCTCAAAGCCATTGAAGAAACCCGCTTTTTCCCTGCAAGTGGACAAAAACGCCTGCGCGGCATGATCGAAGATCGTCCGGACTGGTGTGTTTCACGCCAGCGCGCTTGGGGGGTACCAATCACCGTTTTCGTTTCCAAAGAAACCGGCGAGCCGCTTCGCGACCAGAAAGTCATGGACCGGGTTGTTGAAATTTTTAAAGCCGAAGGGTCTGACGCCTGGTTCGCCTCACCGCCCCAGCGCTTCCTTGGCGATGATTACGATGCCAATGATTACGAGCAGGTCACGGATATTCTGGACGTCTGGTTCGATTCCGGATCGACCCACGCTTTCGTTCTTGAAGGTGATGAGTGGCCGCGCCTGAACTCACCGGCCTCGCTTTATCTGGAAGGATCAGACCAGCATCGTGGCTGGTTCCATTCCTCGCTTTTAGAAAGCTGTGGCACACGCGGCAAGGCTCCTTATGATGCGGTTCTGACCCATGGCTTTGTGATGGCGGAAGACGGCCAGAAGATGTCGAAATCTTTGGGTAATGTTGTCTCACCCGAGAACGTTATCAAACAGTTCGGCGCCGATATCCTGCGCCTTTGGGTTGTTGGTTCGGATTACTCCGAAGATTTACGCATCGGGCCGGAAATCCTCAAACAGCATTCAGACGTTTATCGCCGGCTTCGCAACACCCTTCGTTTCATCATGGGCAACCTGAATGAATTCGATGATGCCGAACGTCTGCCTGTTTCGGAAATGCCGGAACTGGACCGCTGGGTTCTGCACCGCCTTTGGGAGCTGGATTCCATGATCCGCAAGGCATGCGGGGAATATCAGTTCCATATGTTGTTCACCGAACTTCATAATTTCTGCACGGTTGATCTGTCGGCCTTCTATCTCGATATCCGCAAAGACAGCCTCTATTGCGATCAGGCGGCATCCGTTCGCCGTCGTGCCGTGCGCACCGTTATGGATGAACTGTTCAACTGCCTGACCGCCTGGTTCGCGCCCTTCATCTGCTTCACCGCAGAAGAGGCCTGGATGTCCAGAAATGAAGGTACGGACAAGGAAGCCAGTGTGCATCTTCGCACCTTCCCGGAAATCTCCGCTGACTGGCGAAATGATGAATTGGCGGAAAAATGGAAGCAAATCCGCTCCATCCGGCGTGTTGTGACCGGCGCGCTTGAGGTTGAGCGGGCGGAAAAACGGATCGGGTCGAGCCTGCAATCGCGTCCAACCGTTTATACGGCGGCGGAAAACCATAATTTGTTTGAAGGTCTGGATGCGGCGGAACTGTTTATTACCTCCGGCGCGGAGTTTTCCGCAGATGCAGCCCCCGACAATGCGTTTACCGTTGAAGACGTTGAAGGCGTCGCGGTTATCCCCGGCCCATCCGGCGATACGAAATGCCTCCGGTGCTACCAGTTCCCGGAAGACATTGGCATTGACCCGGAGCACCCGGAAATCTGTGGCCGTTGTGCGGATGCGGTTAAAAACCACCCGCCGGAAGCAGCCTGAGCACGGTGGCGGAACGGATGCGCACAAAAAACCTGACTGGCAATAATCTTGTGCGGGGACTGGGCCTTGCGGCTCTGGTCACTTTTCTTGACCAGTTGAGCAAGTGGTGGATTCTCACGTCCGTCATGCAACCGCCCAGAAGCATTGAGGTTTTGCCGTTTTTCAATCTTGTCCTGACCCATAACCGGGGCGTCAGCTTTGGTTTGTTCGCCGCCGGGTCCGAGACCGGAAAATGGATGCTGGTTGGGCTGGCGCTGGTGATTACAGCCTTTCTGGTGCACTGGCTCTACAAAGCAACAACGGGCTGGAACGTCCTGTCGCTTGGAATGATTATCGGCGGGGCCATTGGCAACGTCGTTGACCGGGTCCGTTTTGGGGCTGTAGTCGACTTTCTGGACTTTCATGCATTTGACTATCACTGGCCGGCATTTAATCTGGCAGACGTAGGGATAGCCATTGGGGCCGCCATTCTTATCATTGAATCCCTGTTCAGCGACAAAGATTTAGCGTAAACTATTGAGTATTACTAAGTCCCGGCGTAAATTCCGTCGTGCTTGTGTGTTTACGCAGGTGTGATCCTGTTTTATCCGCAGATGGAAACATCGAAATATGAAAAAAATCGGCATTGCCTTTTCCCTGCTAGCGGTCCTCGTCATGACGACGGGCTGTGAGTCTGCACGCAAGGCATTCGGCAACAAAAAGAGCGCGCCTGACGAATTTGTCGTCTATTCCCGCCCACCCTTGAGTCTGCCACCGGACTTCGGGTTGCGCCCCCCCAAACCGGGCCAGTCTCCTCTGCAAATAATCCAGCCCAGCGATACTGCGCGTGAGGCGGTATTGGGGACACAACAATCAAAAGCCATCAAAAACGCCGGGACCACTCCCGGCCTGCAGGCGATGCTGAGGGATACGGGCGCGATTGCTGCCGACCCGGCCATTCGTGACGCCATAAATCAGGAAACCTCAATTCTCGCGGAAGAAGACCAGAGGTTCATCAACAAACTGATTTTCTGGGTTGATGACCCGGCCTACGGCGGTTCCGTTGTAAATCCCGAAAAGGAAACCAAACGCATTCGCGAGGCCCAGGCACTTGGCCAATCGGTTACAGAAACCGAAACCGAAAACGTCACCCGCAAGCAGCCGCGTAAAGGCCTGCTTGATTTTTAAATCAATCGCCGCCATATCCACGCCACATTGTATCCCTATATCAATTCTGTGATTCTGGACCTGCGATTTTTGGGCCTGAAATTTGTGACAGGGTGTGAATTGTATGTGAGGGTGTTTTCAGACACTCTCGCAGGATATTATGCGTGTTGTAAAACAAGGATGGAATATGATCATGTTTAATCGGGCGAAATGCTCATTTATTGCCCTTCTCTTCGGCTTCGCCACATTCTCAATAGAATCCAGCAGGGTTGAGGCCGGAGTTTTCAACCCGGAAACCTTCACGCTGAAGAACGGTATGCAGGTTGTTGTTGTCGAAAACCGCCGCACGCCTGTGGTCACGCATATGGTCTGGTACCGGGTTGGGGCCGCAGATGAAGGCCCGGGGGAAACCGGGATCGCGCATTTTCTGGAACACCTCATGTTCAAGGGCACCAAAACCCTGAAACCCGGCCAGTTTTCAGAAACTGTGGCACGCAACGGCGGGCAGGAGAATGCCTTCACGTCTTCTGATTATACGGGCTACTATCAAACCATCG
>Ga0316205_10002695_pt1 | contig 17990 bp, 14 predicted proteins | sample 3monthpyrite_MG_FD_204941 | JGI IMG/M metagenome (GOLD analysis project Ga0316205, IMG submission 204941) | Microbial mat bacterial communities from mineral coupon in-situ incubated in ocean water Damariscotta River, Maine, United States -... | ecosystem: Environmental > Aquatic > Marine >... | reverse complement strand
GAAGATGAAACGCTACGCGTGCGTTTAAATGGCATTGCTGGTGTCAAAATTTCAATTCAAAAACAACCCAACGCTAATTCAGTTTCTGTTGTTGATATTGTTAAGTCACGTATTAATGAACTAAAAAACCAGCAAGTAATACCTGATGACATTGACATAAATATAGTCGGCGACCAATCGATTTATGTTCGTAACTCACTCAATAATGCATCAATTGCCGCAATATCCGGAGCAATACTTGCTATGATGGTTGTGTATATCTTTCTTGGTAGCTTAACAAGAACACTGATTATCGGAAGCGCTATCCCCATCGCGATTACAGTCACCTTTTTAATTATGGAGCTGGGCGGCCTAAGTCTTAATATAATGACATTGGGGGGATTAGCCGTGGGCATCGGCATGCTCGTCGATAGCACCATTGTTATGCTAGAGAACATTTATCGCCACCAGGTAGAGGGAGAAAATAGTTTTGAAGCTGGTACACACGCAGCCAGAGAAGTTAATGGTGCAATAGTCGCATCCACCAGCACCAACCTTGCAGCCATCATTCCCTTTTTATTCATCGGCGGGCTGATTGGTCTATTTTTTCGTGAATTAATATTTACAATTACTGCTGCTATTGTTGCTGCCATGTTCGTATCACTGACACTAGTTCCTGCTCTGGCAACACGTTTACAACAAACCACCCAGAAAAAACGATTAGTCAACATAGATGGTCTAATGCACTTCTTGCAGAACAAATACAGTCATAGTATCCGCTTCATCTTAAATAACTTAGCCTCTAAAGGTTTACTACTAACCTGCCTCATTGCTTCAATGCTTTATAGCATCCCATCGTTTACAACTGATGAAACAGTATTTTTACCCGACATGGATGATGGCCGACTCGGCATCAGGATCAGTGCTGACCCTGGCGTCAAACTAGGCATTACTGATGAGGCCACACAAAAAATAGAATCTCTGATTCTTCAATTACCTTTCGTAGACAGCATATTCACGATCAGTGGCGGTTATATTTTTGGGCGCACTGAGATTGAAGCACGCAATAAAGCCCGCATTGATATTCAATTGGTGCCTAAGTCACAACGTAACATCACTCGTGACGAATGGAATGAAAAATTTCACCAATTGTTATCCGAGAACAAAACACCGGGAGTTAGAGTTTTCTCTCGCAAACTTCAAATACCAGGAACTTATTTTCACCGTGGAAGTAATGACATTAGCCTACGCGTCAGTGGCCCAGACCTTGATACGCTGGACAAAATTGGCTATGAACTCATTGATCAGCTACGTCTCATCGAGGGTACGAGTAATATTGAGCATTCATCCCGTGAAATAGGACAGGAGCTGTCCATCAAAATAGACAGAGAACGGGCAATTAATCTAGGATTCACCACGGATCAAATCAGCAGTGCCGTCAAAACCGCCATCAGGGGTGAAGTGGTAAGTGATTACCTGGAGGGTGACAAGTCCTATAATATTCGTGTCCGCCTTCCTGAAATCAGCACATCGAGTCTGAGCAGCCTTGATTCATTACTGCTAGGCAAAGTATCTAATACTCGGTCCTCAATTTATCTTGCCGATGTTGCAAGTATTGAGCTCATACAATCACCATCCCGCATCCTTAGGGATAACCAGCAAAGAATTATAAAAGTAACTGCAAAAATACAGGATGAATACACACCAGGACAGGTTATTGAATCAGTCAAGCAAGCGCTTCAAGAGTTCCCCTTACCCGAGGGTTACCAGATTTATGATGCTGGCATCTCATCAACATTACAAAACAGCCAGACTACCGTCATGCAATTATTGGCCATGGCGTTATTTCTGGTTCTCGTGGTGATGGCTGTACAGTACGAGTCACTGATCAACCCCGCCATCATTATGCTTGGCGTACCTTTTGCAGCAATTGGTGTCGCCATAGCTATCCATTATTATGAACTGGACCTATCCATGCCGTTATGGCTAGGCATGATTATGCTAGCCGGCATCGTTGTCAATAACGCCATAGTTATGGTTGAGTATATTGAAATTTTGCGTGCCGAAGGTAGAAAGCTTGACGATGCAATTTCAGAAGCAGCCAGACTGCGACTTCGCCCCATACTCATGACCTCACTCACTACCATCATAGGATTGCTTCCATTAGCTATCGGTTTAGGTGAGGGCTCTGAAATGCTACAACCACTTGCTATCACTATTACATCTGGCTTGGGCTTTTCACTTATTGTCAGTCTGTACCTGATCCCTGTGCTATACCGGATCTTTCATCATCGCTCTGCCAACGCGTAACATGCCACCACAAGGTTGCAACGCTCTCACTTGTTGTCGCTATCTATCGATTCTTGCATAGCCCTAATATGTGTGGCATACCAGAAATTATCTGTTTTCAGTATTTTATGTCCACGATTTAATGCCTGCCTGGTTTTCAAAAGCAAAGGTTTGTCATTTGCACGCTTTGCCAATTCAGCACTGACACGTATCAAGCTGGCAGATGCCGATGGCATCGGACCGTCAGCAACTATTGGCTCACGCGAAGAAATTCCCGCTATCATATCTTCTGATAACAACCAACCTTGCTCATTATAAAATCGTTTCCAGGCTTGCTTTGCAATTGCACTGACTAGCTCTATATCCTGTTTCTTGCCCGAATAATCAGCCCACGCCAATAAACCTTCAGACACATAAGCATAATCCTCCAAGGTGGCATCACCCAGGTAGCGCCCATTTGCAATGGCGCGCTTAAGTTCTTTTCCATCCCATAATCGAGTAACAATAAAGTCGCGTAATATTTTTGCTGTTTCAAGGTATTGTTTTTGCTCTGTACCCGCTTTTACCAGGGCCGTTAAGGCCAATCCATTCCAGGCTGCCAACCATTTATCATCTTTGGGCAATACTCTTTTTTTCTGATGATTTTTTAACTTACTTTTTGCCTGCTTGATCACTTGATTAACTTTTTCAAGTTTCGTATTAAGCTCTTTGGACAGCATTACCTCTGACATCGCCAAGTACGGATGATGCCCTGCATCCAAAGCTGGAGCATGATTCATGCCCCAATACTTCTTCATGATTCGTAGCTCTTCAGTATTCAGTATCTTTTTTAAATCATCATCTGACCATAGATAGTAACCGCCCTCAACATTGCGATTATCTATTGCTGACAAGCTACTAATCATGGCCGATTTATCACTCAATAACTCAGCGATCATAAAATCAAGCGTTTCATAAGCAATGCGCTTGTAGTCCTCATTATTGAATATTCTAGCTGCATCGAAATACAACGTTGCCAACTGCGCATTATCGTAGAGCATCTTCTCAAAATGAGGAATCATCCACCCAGGATCAACAACGTATCGATAAAACCCACCCCGTAAATGGTCGTACATCCCCATAGACCCCATTCTATTGAGCGTTAGTTGTAAAAAATCCCCCACCGTCTTGTTTTTATCTCGCCGATACAATTCCAATAATAAATTCATTTGAGGCACCAAAGGGAATTTACTTTGTTCACCGAAACCGCCTGATAAATGATCTGCCTGCTGCATAGACGCGTCAACATACGAAGACACATAAGATTTTATCTGTCTCTTGTCTAAATTCGGGCCTAATGATTTATCTGTTTTTATGAAAGATTCAGCTGCCGTTTCAGCTGTTACTTTTAGCCCTGCGCTATCTTCAGCCCATGCCTGATTTATATTCACCAGTAATTCTGTGAAATCTTTAGGGGGCAAGTAGACAATCCCTAATAGAGGATACCCTTCGGGTGTGATAAAGACATTCAAGGGCCAACCTGCATAACCGCGCGTTCGTTCTACAAATTCGATCAATCTTGCATCCAGTGCAGGCTGTAACTCCCGATCAATTTTTACAGCGATGAAATTAGAGTTAATCAATTTAGCAATATCAGCATTTTGATAAGACTCGCGCTGCATCACATGACACCAGTGGCAAGCAAAATAGCCTATGGAAACAAAAACCAACTTGTTTTCTTTACGCGCTCGCTCAAAAATATTTTTATCCCAACTTTGCCAATCCACAGGGTCGTTACCATGCATAGCCAAATAAGGAGAAGGATGGTCTTTTAATTGATTTTTTTCTACCGCGTAGGCATGGCTAGAAAAATAGGCGCCGGCCAAAATAGTAAATAATAATATTGTTATTTTCATGGGTACCCCAATCATGATGGTATTCACTATATAGAACAACGTAACCGATAAATAATTTCATTTAATTAGCATGGAACCCGAATTTATTTCTGGTATCAAACAACTATTGCTATGCTGGCGGGCTCTAATAGTACATCGCCGCCAAGTCTTGGGGTAATTTTAGTTTCTCCAGAATGAAGAAACTGCCTGCATCAAGTAGGGTGGATAAGAAATATAAAACCTGACCGGACTTATTTATTATCTTCCGGCTTATCTGTGTCTTTTTTCACTGTCCCGGACTCTTCTTCGTCTTCAGCATCTAAAGCATCCATTTCAGCTTCTATTTTGTCAATTTCAGCATCCATTTCTTCTTCGCTTAAGGCCTCGGTATCTTCAGCAGGCTCATATTCCTGATGTCCTGAATTATTGCTGTCCTCCATGTCAGACTCTGACTCTGCATCCGTACCTACATCCGTACCTGCATCTGCATCTGCTTCCGCAGTCTGTGTTGCTGCAGCACCGCTCGCACTAGCCGCTACAGCGGGTGCGATACTGTTCTCTTCCTCTTCGTCATCCGGGTTTTTAACGGGAACATAAATGCGCGCAAAAAATACCCCGATTTCAAACAGGATCCACATCGGTATTGCCAATAAGGTTTGAGAAATTATATCAGGAGGAGTCAGTATCATACCAATAACAAAAGCACCGACAATGATATAAGGACGTTTGGTGATTAATTTATCCGGAGTTGTTGCGCCACTCCATACCAGTAAGATCGTTGCTACTGGCACTTGAAAAGCTGCACCAAATGCAAAAAATATAGTTGTTACAAAATCCAGATAACGACTGATATCAGTCATGACTGAAACTCCTTCAGGAGCCGTACCGGTCAAGAACCCAAACACCAAAGGAAAAACAACATAATAGGCAAACAACATACCGAGATAAAATAACATGGAGCTAGCGAAAACCAGTGGAGCCGCCATGCGCCGTTCATGTCGATAAAGACCAGGAGCAATGAATCCCCATAGCTGGTAAAGAATATAGGGCATACTAAGGAAGATCGAGGCCATCATCGATAATTTAAAGGGTGTTAGAAAAGGTGAAGCCACATCGATAGCAATCATCTGGCTACCTTCAGGCATGTGCTTCATTAATGGTCCGGCTACATACGAATAAATATCATTGGAAAAATAGAATAGCCCTAGAAATACGGCAATGATGGCCAATACCATACGCAACAAGCGATCTCGCAACTCCAGCAAATGAGTCATGAAACCTAACTCTTCTTCTGGAATATTATTGTCTTGTGGATCCGTCATCAGTATCAGATTTACTTACAGAATTCTCGATGGATTTAGCTTCGCTTTTGATGTCATCTCCACTCTTGACGAGGTAGTCTCGCTTGGCTTGATCGATGGCACCTTTGGTGTCTTCTATGATTTCATGCAGGCCTACTGAATCTTTCTGTTCCTGCATAACACGCTTGAGTTCTTCTGCCGCTAATTCGCGACTAACGTCCGCTTTGACAGAGCGCACAAATCGTCTTGCTTTGCCAAAGTACATGCCTGCTTGCCGAGCGAGACCCGGCAGGCGCTCTGGCCCGATCACCAATAACGCGACAACCATGATGATGGTAAGCTCCCAAAAACCAATATCAAACATATTGAGGCAACCTGAATAAGAGGTGATTCATTCTAAAGCTGTCTGCCATTGGAGAGAAGATCAAACCTTGTCTTTTTCTTTTTTAGTAGAAGTCACTTCGCCTTCAATGACATTGGACTGAGTGTCTTCTTCCAGTTTTTCGGATTCGCCAGGCTCTACAGACTCCCCATCCTTGACTGATTTTTTGAATCCACGAATGGCACCACCCAGATCAGAACCCAGGTTTTTGAGCTTTTTAGATCCGAACAACAACAGCACAATAGCCAGGATAATTAATAATTGCCAAATGCCAATTCCCATAATTCAATGCTCCCACAGTTTTAAGCTTGCTTTATTTCTATCAATATAAATGATGATCTATTTATATTATCGGTCGCGGCTTGCCTTTTCTTCAATACCGGATAGTCCAAATCGTCTATCCAGCTCCCGCAACACATCATTCGGCCCCAGGTTCTGACTAGCTAACAACACCAGGGTGTGAAACCAGAGGTCAGCCGTTTCATAGATGATTTTATCAGCATCACCGTCTTTTGCCGCCATCACGGTCTCGGTGGCTTCTTCACCAATTTTCTTTAAAATACTGTCCAGCCCCTTATCATATAAGGATGCGACATAGGACGAATCAGGGTCAGCCTGCTTACGAGCCTCTAGTATGTCAGACAGTTTTTCCAGTATATCATTCATTGTTTTTAAGCGTTATTTGGATAACTTACACATATAAATCAATGCGTTATAATTATATGCTAACACATAGCATAAACCAGTATGAATAATTAGCCAAGCTTAACATTTTGTGCCGACGTATTATAGGCAAGACGTACCCGGAACAGGATTTAATGTTTCAAATAGAACGCTTCCAGCCCCCAGGTCGAGATAGGCTGATAATCAGTAGTTGAAGTAATACCCATATGCTGCATAGGTATTTTGGACAAAAGCGCCTTTCCTTTAGCCGTAGAAGCGATATCCAGCAGGCTTTGCACGATTTTTTCGCGATGAATAATAGGAACTCGATGATGCGCCATGATGGGATGAGAAGGAAAGCTCTTGGTCTTATAGATAACTTTCAGGGCATTTCGTACATAATAAGGCTGCTGAGACAAACTTTTTTGTACTCCACCTCCAGCGACGACCTTACCATCCAAGACGGAGCGATAAACGGCACTATGAGTCCCCATGTACACAGGAAGCACCTGCAGACTAAATTTATTCTTCATGTCAGCCCTCAACATCATCGATGCACCGAGGGCATTAGGGGCAGGAAAACCAGTATCGCTGTCCAGTAAATCCGCAACATCTTTAATACTGCTATCTTTACGCACAACGAGAATTCCATGCAAGTCTGACTCAACATCTCGAACTAACGGAATATATCCATGCTTTGCAGCTTTCAGAACAAAATAGGGATTCATAAAGGCAAAATCAAAATCACCCTTAAGATATTGGTCTTCAAATTCTGCAATACTGGAAGATCCATCCAGCATGAATTTATACCCCGTACGTTTTTCCAGTTCAATAAGCACGGGCTTCCAGACTTCTCTTATATAGCGCTGCTCAAACTGAGGGACCACACCAAAACGGTAGGTTACATCCTCTCTGGTATCAGCATAAAGGGAAGATGAGCCACAAGAAATAAACAATAGAACGAAGGCTATGTAACAGCGTCTGAATAAGATCATGAATAATCCTTTAATAATTTATTCGCAAATTCAAACTATTCGTTATTCTTTGAATAGAGGATGTTTAATCCTGGATGATTCAGCGTGATAATATTGATACCTGAAAAGCCCGTCAAGACCGTGGCAATCTGAGCACACAGTATTACGTGTATTGTTGGTACGTAAGAAGCTATTAATAATACTGCCTTCCACGGGCTTTCCTGAACCGGCCTTTTTCCTGGAAGCCTGCCACTGATGTGGGTTATGACAACTGAGACAAGTCACCATACCGGCACCCGTTCTATGCCCGGATTTAGAATGAACCGGCATATCAGCACCTGTTTTTCTCCCGGACAAGGATCGAACGCGGGAAGACCAGACTAATACATTTTCTGGATGCTCTCCCTTTTCAACTGCCTTTTTACCTGCCACGCCATCTTCTGTATGGCAACTTCGACAATAGGAAGACTGAACATCCTTTGCATTACCTCTTGATCGTGACCACAAGGTTGCCGAAGTGCTTGAATTATGAGCCCCATGACATTGCCCGCAAACACCGGATTGACCGACAGTTTGTTTTTTGCTGTTTTTAGATTTTTTATTGGTGACTCGCATATCATGGTCAGTTCCCAATACAAGTGCTTCGTCTTTATGGCAAGTGACGCAAAGCTCAGAAGAGCCACTGGCTTTTTTACGCAAGAAACTATTATCTTCATTACCCGATTTTTTAAGGTTTCGTCCTTGCTTATTGTGTCTATTATCTGCATCCCATTGATGAACATTATGGCACGTTACACAATCCACCATTCCGGCACTATGACTTTTAATACGCTTCCCTGATTTATTAAACAAGGGAAGATTACCTGCTTTCATACCTTTTTTCAGCTTAACGCCAACAGCATGACTATGCCGACCTGTTGTGGTCTCTGAAGCTGCCCCACCCTTAGTATGACAATCGAGGCATAAGGCATTCATTGCCGTTGTTTTACCTTTTTTATTTTTCTGGCTTCGAGAGACCATGGACTCTCCTTTACCATTATGAGCATTATGACAAGTGGCGCAGACTCCATGATCCTTTTGCCCTTTAGACTTCATCTTCTGGCGCTTCTTGCCCTTATACAAATTAATATTATGTTTGGAATCAAGAATACCAGCTTGCTTTGCATGACAGTTAATACATAAATTACTACGACTGCCTTGACTAATTCTCAAAAATTTATCTTTTTCCGTTTTAGCATGCTTGGCACCTTTATGAGGGTCATGACAGGTTTGGCAGCTAATACTTCCATTGCCGTCAACAGACAGTCCATTGTCATCGTAAAGTGGTAGTGTTTTTAACAAAGACTTGGAGCCTTTTCTAGACCATTTTTTATTATTAACCTGTATACCCAGATCCGACACTTTAACATTAACCGGATGAGTGTAATGACCCAGGTCAGTTTTATTCGCAATGCCCTTGCTCCTATGGCAAGTCAGGCATTGAGCTGTCAGCGGGTCTTTAGTTCCTGATAGAGACATAGCGTACAACGCCTTTTCATCACCGCCGTGACTAACATGACATGCGCTGCAGGCACCGCCCGTTTTTATACGTTGTCCTTTTGTATTTTTTATATTGCCTTTAGTCTTAGTTAAATCATGACCGCTACCCAATAACTCCTTTTTATCGTCGTGACAAGTCACGCAGAATTGAGAATTATTTTCAGTCTCCATTACCAGGAGCTTCTTAGTATTACCCGCATGAGATCTATGACAAGTCTGACAAATAACTTTACGTCCGACACCGAAGCGTGAATTTTTCTCCAACAGCACTAACGGTATATTTTCTAACCTGTCAGGCATTGGGTGATTAACTTTATTTTCATCAGCATGCTTAGGATGACAATCTTTGCACATGCTGGAATTAACATTATTGGTTCGCATAAAAATTGCGGATCGATGCTTATTCCAGTCAGTACCATGCGCTGTGTGGCAGGTGCCACAATAAACGTTCCCATCCTTATTCATAGGATAGACTTCTTTACCATCCTTAAAAGGAATTTTTATTTTTTTTGATGGCTTTATCCCTATCGGGTGATCATGACCTTTTTCCTTAAACTGATATCGAGAGTCATTAACAAAACCATCATGACAGGTAAAACACATACGCCTGGTACTGGTGGGATCCTGCATCCCGGTGGGCTCATTCGCCTCGATAATATTAGGTATGAGTGTTTTTTTGCCACCTTGAAAGTCTTTCATCCATGCGACATGACAGGTGGTACATTCTGCACTTCTTTTCTGGGGAACATCAGCCGCATAAGACACCTGGTACGACAGAACAGCAAGAATCAAAATAAATGACCTCACTAATTGAATACTACCCATAGTTTGAGAGAAATATTTAGTCAATGCCATTAGTCCAATTTATACACAGATACTTTATTACCCAGCACTTCCGTGACATATAGAAAATCTCCATTAACATCCATGCCAGCTGGCGCATTAAATTTCAAGACGTCACCATGGTTGCCTAATATATGCTGTAAATCACCATCTTCATCAAAAACCTGGATAACGTTCATATAACTGTCGCTGATATAAATTCGATGTAATTTATCAACAGCGACACCTTTTGGCCTGAAAAACCGTCCAGGTAAAACGCCTTTTTTACCTATTGAATTCAGATAGCGGCCTTTTTCTGTGAATATTTGTGCGCGAGAATTCAACACATCAATAATAATTTTTCTACCTTTACTCATACTGGCAATCGTTGCTGGATAACGGAACTTACCTTTACCTTCGCCGCGACCACCCCAAAATTGCAACTCTTTACCATTAGTATCGTATACCATTATTTCATGTCGGTTGTTTCCAGTGACAAATATTTTCTTTTCATCGGCTGACACTTCGATATCGATAGGCCGCTCTTCTTTACCTTCGGCGTGTATTAGAAAGCTCTTTTGTAACTGACCGTTAACATCAAATATTCTGACCTTATGATTACCCGTATCAGCTACATAAAGATGTTTTTCAGTGGCTTTCAAGCCGACAGGCATATTAAAGAGCCCCGCTTGATTACCTTTTTCACCAATACTGAATAAATATTTTCCGCTATGGTTATAAACCACAACTCTGTTATTGGCTCCATCGAGCACATAGATTTTGTTTTTATTAACTGATACATCGGTAGGCAACTCAAGCTTGCTTTTACTAGCCAATGTTAAATCGAATAAATGCTTAACATTTTTAATGTCATAGGCAGAAGCATTAACAGGCAGTAACAACATTAGCACATAGCACGCCCCCGCAAGAAACATGCGAGCCATTACCCAGCCGCGAAACATATCAAGTATCACTTTTCATTACTCCTCAAGGTAATCAATTTTCCGATCATCCTTACGAATAAAAAGATTGGGAAAATGAAACTGTTCATACTTACTGATCATGCCCACGATTGCCGTATCCATTAACTCATTTGCCCTGATCCTTGGGTAACCCAAATCAGCATACGGAAAAACTGCATTATCTTCCGTATGACATGCATCGCACTCCAATGGTTTTTTATCCAGGTGCTCATGCATACCGTCCACCCTCCTTGTTTGTTCGGTGCCGCTTATTTCTGATGCTCCTTCAAGCAAAGACCTGGCATCATCTACATCAGATAAGTCAAGAACAGACATAACATCATCACTTTCTTTATAATAAGGCACTATGCGTGCATCATAGTCTCCGCGAATAACGCCGTTATCTATACCCGTTACTAACTTATCCTTCAAAAGTTGCAAAGGCTTTTTAATAGGATCCAGGGTTACATTTTTCAACCAGCGGTAAGCCACTTCACCGTCTTTTTTACCCGTAACATGACAAGTTTCACATGCCATGTAATACCCATGCATATTCAGGAATGCCCTTATTTCCTCATCCTCCTGGTGCGGCAGTACTGTGTGACAATGATCACAACCGTTGACTACAGGCGCTTCTAATTTGCTACCGATATGATGAAAATGTTTTTTTACATATTTTTCATCAAAAGTTTTGTCATTTAAATTAATCTTGTTGATGACAGTGTTTTCATCTAAATTAAGCCTGACTTTTCTCATACTCTCCAGGCTACTTTCATTCCCTCTCAGCACATTCCCATCGTTATTTCCAGTGTGTTCAAATTCCCAAAAGATTAACGGATATATAAATTGCGCCACCCATATCACCAATGCGATGAGCATCAAGACATAAATTTTATAAATTGTCGATTTCAACATGTCTGTAACCCTTGACTCAGTGAAGAGGCTTTATTTCGTCTTCAAGACCCGCTTCGACCATCAATTGGACATAATGCGAATAGTGTTCATGTATTATTTGTTTTTCAACGATATAACCAGAAAAGAAACCCGTCGGTATCGGGAACTTCTCTGGACAATAAAATTCGTGATACCAGTGAATAAATAATAAAAATAATACGGCCAGCAAAGCCTCGTAAGAATGCATGAGATAAGCAGCATTCAATACAATACCTGGCAGTACTTGCGTCACTTCATCACGCCACCATAAAGCCAAACCTGCCAGCCCGATAACTGTAATTCCCCAGTATTGCGCATAATACTCAAACTTTTCTTTCCACATGATTCTTGCATACTGAGCAGGTTTCGCCGATTGATAGGTTATATATTTAAAATGATCCCAAATATCGCCAAAGTCTTTCTTGTTCAGAATCATGGTTTGTGAAAAAAACTCAATAATTATGTTTTTTATACTCAGTCTTTTTTCACGCACCATTCGCTTGATACTGCTTATATAAAATAATCTCATCCAATATAATGTGTGATAAACAAACACGGACAATAAAACAACACCCGCAGCGCGATGAAGATTAGGGACGACATATGCACCACCAAAAAAATCATAAATCGTTCTGGATATTTCATTTTCAGAGTAACGCAGTGGTAAACCAGTCAACCCCAGCATAGTTACCGACATTATTTGTATAATTGTTTGTAAGCGCTGAGTCGCTGTGTGTTTTTGAAAATAACGCACATTATTGATCGTAATGATATTGGGTCTACGATTCATTTTGCTTTCCTCCCCTTATCTTTCCTTTTGAAAATCACTACATTCGGGAACAATCGACGTATTAATTCCAACAAGACAATTAGTAGAAAACCATATAGCACTACCGTCATCACAACCCTGAAAAACAGTAACAAGTAATGCTGTAAAGGATACTTATCAACCTCATAAGTGACATGTGTTTTAAAGCCTGCCAGCTTCTCACTGGCATTATCGTGACAGCCTGCAGATGCGCAAGTCTGCCCAACGTTGTCTTCATGCACAGATGACTCAGGGTCTTTTTGCGATTTAATATCATGTCCGTTTACGGATGATACGGAGTGACAATCAATGCAGTCAGGTGTTTTCTCCGAGCCCATACTGACCATTTTGAAATGAAATGTCTCTTTATAGGTTGATATAACATTACTCAAATCATGCCTTTCCATAAAATCAGCATTCGCATGACATTCTGCACATAAATTGATGCGCTCTACAGCATTACGCTGCCGCTGCAACCTGGATGAAACATGCGTGTAAAACTCGCTGGCAAAATCACCTTCTGTATGACAATTCTTACAACGCTGAACACCTTTGGGTAGCTTCTCATGGGACTTAGCTCCCATCGTGAACTCCCTGAATAGTGGTTGTTCATGACAGTCCTGGCAGCCAGGATAATCTTCCTGATGCTCTTTCAAACCTCCTTCTTCGTCATAAGGTGAATGCACGCTGTGCTCAAGGGCATCACCGACAGATTTGTGTGAAAACTTTTTATTACCTGAAGGTTCCTTCATATGGCATTCAGCCGTACAGCTGACCGGTTTTATTTTTTTGTGCGGTACCTCAGTGATATCCTGATGGCACTCATTGCACGAGACACGGCCATGAGGACTCCTTGTATACAATTCTTCGTTAATATACGAAATACGCTCACGACCCTTTTCATCAATACGCGCCAGGCCATAATGCTTATGGCACAACATGCAATTTAATTCCTCGGCAAAAACGGGCGTTGGCGCTGATATCGCAACCAATACAAAAGAAATTAAATACAACAAGGCTCTCATAACACAGATACTCTAAAAATCATGACAATACGCGCATAGTTCTTTTATACGCACTCTCTTTTTACTATCAGCCCCGGCATTAGCAGTAGCCGAACGAATAACACCTTTTTCATGTGGATTGTGGCAGGTAGCGCAATAAATTTTACCCGTGCCTGGCTCTAAAGGTAACGTAACGCCTGTTAGTTTCTTCATATTATTCATTTGCACTAACATTGGATCAGTTGGCTTAACAAGGTGATTAGGTGTTTTCTTTACTTGACTAAAACTATATTCCCAACCCGGATGCGGCTTCCAGGGATGGCAATTAGTACACAATTGGGTCATATCATTTTTAGCATGAAAAACAACATCATTACTTTTAGTGCTAGCCGTCAACTGTTGTGTTTTTTTATGACATACATTACAAACTTTCTTTTTCACCTGTCCATTCAATACCTGGTCATGTGGAGAAAATCGTTGATAATCTTTTTTATCATGACAATAGAAACAAAGTTTCGTTCTATCTCTATAAGGACCTAGTCGGTAAAAACCAGAGTTAAACGTTTTCTCATCTCGCCTTGATTTAACACATTGCATTGCAACATCATGGCATGTCAGGCAACTCATTTTGTTGTTATAACCTGAGCCTATAGTTGATAGTGATTGCTGAAAATTTTTGGGCATTTTCGAGAACATTTTTCTTGGTATATTCAAACCCACAGGATGAACAAATACCGTTTTACTGTGCTCATTGTGGCAACTACCACACATCTTGCCCGTATCACGAGTTCTAAGATTCGATTTATTAAAACCGGAACTACCTGTGTGACATGATTGACATGCTCCATCTTGCCAATGCGGATCTGGAACTTCATGTTTTTCCAATTGCCCAGTCGCCAGCAGGCCTTTGATCTTACCCGGCGATGACCACAGTTCTTTATCCGTATAGTCTTTGGCTTGACAAATACCCACCTGAGTAAATATCGCCAATAAGACTGCTAACCATAAAGGGGAACAACTCCCTGTCTTTATTTTCATCTTCATCTACAGGTGGCCATTACGGATACGTTTCCGGATTATGATTTTCCCCATGGCAAGATAAAGTACAACTCCCTGCCCTGGGTCCATTCGAAGTAAAGTTAATCACACCACCACTCGGCGTTACTTCATTGGTATTAAAGTTTATTAATTTAACATTACTCGTAATGGTTGCACCTGCAGCAATACTCACTCCATGCGGGGCATGGCAGGTATTACAGGGAGCATTTTCATCCACGATATGCATCCTGTGCTCACTAAAAGTAACATCACCAAGAATACTGTTTCGATCGTGGCAGCTATAACACAAAGCGTATGCTGCCGCACTTTCAGGACCTCGATTCGTCATATTTTGCATTTTCAGAATGGGCGTATAAATAGATCCATGTGGCCTGTTCGATCCTCCATCGCTACCGTGACAGTCAGTACAAGTGATGGTGCTTGCAACCGACAATGGCGGGATCAGACTAGGAACATCATTATTTTTACCTACACCAGCAACAGGATGAAAGGACGGGTTAGCAATATCAAACTGCAAGCGTATATTAGCTTGCGCCACCTGCCTGGGAGTATGTGGAGGTGATTGATTAGGGCTATCTCCATGACAGCGGAAACAGACCTGATAGTCCGCAGTGATCGGCGTAATCGTATTACCCAGGAAATCCACGCCGCTAATACCCGGCGTACCCGGACCTGTTCCAGCTGAATGCGGATTATGGCAATCAACACATTCTACATGCCGATTAGTCACCACAACTGGCTCGGTTGGATCATGAATACCAACCGTATTCATAACAGGGTGGACGGATACCTTGTTAAAATCAGATTGTACGTCCTGAGCTACATTACCATTGTGGCAAACCATGCAGGTATCTTCTTCAGTGACATGCTTCAGCAATCGCTGACCAAGGCCTGCAGTATGCGGCTTATGACAATTTTGGCAGCCATTGTCAGCCACCGTATTATAAATACTTCCAGGCCATGGGTTCGGGCCAACACCATTCCAGGCACTCGTCGAATTATTATGGGGAGACTGAGTCCAGTTCGATTTTTGATGGCAGGTTTCACATAAAGCTGTGCCTCGATTATCCATCACCAGGAACTTGCCGAACACATCATTATGCGGATCATGACAAGTGACGCATTGAATTTGCCCGGTCGCATCAAGCTTTACACGGCCGGTCAAGGTACCTGGATCTGCAAGCTCGCCTCTTCTGGCTGCAAGCGCAGAATCAAAAACAAAAGAAAAAGGGTGGTCGTCAGACAAATTAGTACCTAACGAACCACCACCTGTTGGCATGGTTGTGACGCCACTCAGCATTTGTATCGGACCACCACTCAGCACATCGCCAAGCGCTATTGTTCCATCATGACAACTCAGGCATAACAATGATGAACCCGTTGGCTGGCCATGTAGAGCTACGGCAGTAGAACTAGTATAAGGCGTATAGACTGCGCCTGTGCTTTTACGATTCCATAGCGGACCTTCAGGGGCGGCCTGATGAGCGACGTGACAAAAAATACAAACCTTGTCCTCTGACGCGGCTTTAACTGTACCCACTCCGGAAACAGATAGATTGTGTTTTGTTGTTAATACACCTGCAAACAAGGTGCTAGAAAATAGCAACAGAATGATGAGTAAACAATTACGCATTAGCTTTCTCCACCGACATACTCAAACACCTGTACGCGTTTATTGAAAGGATCGGCGACATAGATAGTGGTCGCGGTGTCGCCGCCAATAAAAATACCAGTCGGTAACCAAAACTGCCCATCGCCAGCACCCTGACTACCAAAGTTAATTAAAAACCGCCCGCGATAATCAAATACCTGCACAGAATGAAATAAAGAGTCTACGACATAAATATGGCCAAAGTTATCCGTTGCGACACCCTTGGGCCTTGATTGAGTACCCGTACCCATACCCTGCTTTCCAAATTGACGCAGATAAACACCATCAGGTGAAAATATCTGCACCCTGAAATTCAGGGAATCCGTCACATAAATTCTGCCTATATAATCAACCCAGACAAGCGTAGGAAAATTAAACTCTCCATCTCCCACGCCACGCTTTCCTATTCCACCAATTAACTCATAACGTTCATTATAAATTTTAACTTCGTGCTCCAGCGTATCGACCACAAATAACATCTTACGATTCGAATCGTAAGCGACGCCCGTGCCCTGCCTTGGCTGAAGTTCGAGCTTTGCTTCAGTTAAATACTGTTGACCCGGCATTATCTGGTATACACCTAATGTCGAGTCCGATACTAAAATACTATTGCCTGGCCCTATTGCCAAACCTACAGGTGTAGCCATTCGTCTACCGTCTTTTCTAACCAGTAAAACGTGCTCATTTTCTTTTTTATTAAAACGATGCACGCCTCCTGCACCTGGATCAGCGACATAAATGATTCCATCAGGCGTCACCACAACATCCATTGGCTTTTCCAACTGCAGTTCTTTCTCACCACCAATGAAATCGATTACTTTCCTGAAAAAACCTTTTTCAATACCCAGGTCTTTTGCTTTGTAGACGACTGATGTCAGGGAAATCCTGGTTTTGGCGGGCAAGTCGGGCCAAACCATTTTTTTTGTTTCCCTGGAACCTTCAACGTCGTCTTTAACATTAGAGGAACACGCAGAAAATATAAAAATACTCAACACAAGCAACGGCAATAGCGTTACAAAGCACCGCCTCATGTTAAATAATAATTTCATCGAAAACGTCTTTCCAGAGTTGCACGGAAAATATTACGTTCACGACTAAAATCGCCCTGAATCTCTTTGTTATTTCTAATATCTAATGAAAAATATAATTGCCTGAAACGCCACTCACCTTTCAAAATAATATCGCGCAACTCTCGAGGGATGGAACCCCCCACATCTTCCTCATCGATAGCAGACAAGGTAACGATCGTTCGTAAAAAAGGCCTCGCCCTCAACCTGATACTGTAACGGGTTAAATCCACGTCCTCCAGGCTACTGGCATGATCAACCCGCTCCTGTTGCCCTGTTAAGCGCAATGAAGTGGCCAAGGGAAGATTAAATTGCAGATAAACACTTTGGCTCTCACGCTCAAAAGGAGAAAGGTCTTCTTCCTGATCTTCAATGCGAAACTCACCGCCTACAGTCAAACTTTCCATGACAGGATAATCCGCAGTGATGCCATAGGAAGTATTCTTGATAGAGTTCAAGGTAATGCCGGGGGTTCCACTTTTTAGATCAATATCTTTCTTACTGACGCCCGCAAATACATTCACATAATTAGAGATCAATAAGTTTGCCTGGTATTCCTGATCAGTATTCGTGTGAGAAAAAGTACCGCCTGTCCTGTACTTATAATCGACCAACACTTCTTCACCATCCAGAATGGCACCGCCTAATAATCGTTGTATTTGGGTAACACTTCCAATAACGAT
>Ga0316205_10002694_pt1 | contig 18001 bp, 12 predicted proteins | sample 3monthpyrite_MG_FD_204941 | JGI IMG/M metagenome (GOLD analysis project Ga0316205, IMG submission 204941) | Microbial mat bacterial communities from mineral coupon in-situ incubated in ocean water Damariscotta River, Maine, United States -... | ecosystem: Environmental > Aquatic > Marine >... | reverse complement strand
CTTATTTTAATACCTTCGGGTTTGGGCTTTATACTGCTTTTTCTTTTGGGTTGGTGTTTTTTTGCAGGCTTAAATCTAATTTTATTTTGAGGTACATCGCCAAAAATACTGGCATCAAGCATTGGATTTATACGTCGTTCTTCAATTGGCGTGATTATATCTAAAAAATCTTCCTTAATTTCTTCAATAAATCTACTTGGCTCAGCATCAATTAGTTTTCCCCATCGGTAACGTGTTAAAGCATAGGTTAAATAGGCTTGTTTTTCGGCTCTAGTTAAAGCCACATAAAACAACCTACGTTCTTCTTCTAACTCGCTACGTGTATTCATACTCATGGCACTTGGGAATAAATCTTCCTCCAAACCAACAATAAATACGTGGTTAAACTCCAATCCTTTTGCTAAGTGAATAGTCATTAACGCAACATGGTCAGGGTCGCCCTTGTCACCATCCAAATCTGTTGCAAGTGCTACATCTTCCAGGAATTCTGCTAAAGAATCGCCAGCATCAGCTAGTTCCATTTGTCCATCAACAAAATCCTTGATACCATTTAAAAGCTCTTGCACATTTTCCAATCGTGTAATACCTTCTGGTGTGCCATCTTTATTGAACTCTCTTATTAACCCACTAGTTTTAGTAATATGTTCGGCCAAATCAAACGCATTCGCTGTTTTATTCATCACTTGATAGCTTTCAATAAGCGTTACAAAATCTTTAAGCTTGTTTTTTGTTCCGTTGTTAATATTAACAGCAATTGCATCAAGATTTTTTAAAATCTCAAAAATGGTTTTGTTGTAATTATTTGCAGCAACAACCAACCTATCAATGGTTGTTTGGCCAATACCTCGTGCTGGAAAATTAATAATACGTTTTAGTGCTTCTTCATCGGCTGGATTTAAAACCAAACGCAGGTAAGCGGTAACATCTTTGATTTCCTTACGCTGATAGAACGACAAGCCTCCATAAATACGATAAGGTATATCTCGCTTACGCAATGCATCTTCAATGGCTCGCGATTGTGCATTGGTACGATATAATACTGCAAAATCGCTGTTATGCAATTGGTTGTTCATTTTTTCCTCCCAAATGGTGCTTGCCACATAACGTCCTTCGTCTCCATCGGTTAACGAACGATGTACTTTTACTTTTTTCCCTTCCTCATTAGCAGTCCAAACCACTTTATCCAACTTGGTTTTGTTGTGTTCTATAACTGAGTTTGCTGCACCTACAATGTTTTTTGTTGAACGGTAATTTTGTTCTAAGCGATAGAGTTTTACATCGTCGTAATCTTTTTGGAAATTCAAAATGTTGTTAATATTAGCGCCACGAAACGCATAAATACTTTGCGCATCATCGCCAACCACACATATATTTTGAAAACGGTCTGCCAAAGCACGAACTATTAAATATTGTGAGTGATTGGTGTCTTGGTACTCATCGACAAGAATGTAACGAAACTTATCTTGATATCGTGCTAAAACATTTGGGAAACGTGTTAACAACTCATTGGTTCTTAATAACAAATCATCAAAATCCATCGCACCAGCTTTAAAACAACGATCTACATACTCAGCATAAATTTCTCCCATTTTTGGTCGTCTCGTCACAGCATCTGCCTCCATGAGTTCTGGGTTTTTAAAATATGCTGTAACTGTTATTAAACTGTTTTTATATGAAGAAATCCTGCTATAAACCTGTTTTGTTTTATAGATATCTTTCTCTAAGCCCATTTCTTTAATTATGGAACCCAATAATTTTTGTGAATCTTGTGTGTCGTAAATTGTGAAATTACTTGGAAACCCCAAATGATGCCCTTCAAAACGCAGTATTTTAGCAAAGACAGAATGAAACGTACCCATCCATAAATTCTTTGCTTCACTATCGCCAACTATAGTAGCTATCCTGCTTTTCATTTCACGAGCAGCTTTGTTAGTAAAGGTCAAAGCAAGGATATTAAATGGGTCAACTCCTTGACTCATTAAATAAGCAATGCGGTAAGTAAGCACACGTGTTTTACCAGAGCCTGCTCCAGCAATTACAATCATTGGACCATCCTTTTGCAAAGTTGGTGCTAATTGAGCGTCGTTTAACTGACTTAAATACTTCTCCAATTCAATTTTATTTTAAAAGTGTGAATTTAGCCAATGTTGAACGGTTTTCTAAATCTAAAATGGAATAATTATAAACAATTACAAATGTGCTATAAGGTTTCGTGAAAATTTAAATATCTTTAACGTTCATTAATTAATTGATATGAAAAAATTCCAATTTACTTTTTACCTTTTTACATTGGCTTGCTTCACAATATTCGCACAAAACGAACGTGTGGAAGGGAAAATTATTAAAAATTTTGGTGAAACTTTTAATGTTGAAAATATTGATATTAAAACAAATACTTCTGAAGAATTTAAAGTAATTTTTGATGTATCTCAATCATCAGCTGATAAAAACGTGATAAACAAATACATTGTTACAGCTGCTCGTTTTTTAAACATGCACGCCAATGAAGGCATGAAACCAAGCCAACTAAAAGTTGCCATGACCATTCATGGTAGTGCGTGGCAAGATGTTTTGGACAATGAAACATATAAAGAAAAATATGGTGTTGATAATCCGAATTTAGAGTTAATTAATGAACTTACCGAAGCTGGTGCAGATATTATTATTTGCGGACAAACAGCTTCTTTTAGAGGGATTACAAAAAATAATGCTAACCCAAATGTAAAGTTTGCTTTATCTGCAATGACAGCACTTATACAATATCAAAAAAACGACTATATTTATATAAGGTTCTAGAAAAATATTAACATCAAATTATTATAAACACTAAATTAAACTAATGAAAAAATTATTACTAACTATCGCTATTTTATCATGCACCTTTGGATTTGCGCAGCATGGATTGGATAAAGACATAACATCTATTGAATCTAAAGTCATAGAATGGCGACGCGACTTTCACCAAAATCCAGAGTTATCAAACAGAGAATTTAAAACAGCCGAAAAAATTGCCGCCCATTTAAAATCGCTTGGCATGGAAGTACAAACTGGAATTGCTCATACAGGAGTTGTTGGTATTTTAAAAGGTAAAAAGCCAGGAAAAGTATTGGCGCTTCGTGCAGACATTGATGCTTTACCAGTTCCAGAGCGTGCTGATTTGCCATTTAAATCTGTAGCAAAAGGAGAATATAATGGTGAAGAAGTGCCTGTTATGCATGCTTGTGGTCATGATACTCATATAGCCATTTTAATGGGCGTGGCAGACATCCTGTCTAAAAACACCGACAAAATAAATGGCACGATAAAATTCATTTTCCAACCAGCAGAAGAAGGTGCTCCTCCTGGTGAGGAAGGTGGCGCTAAACTTATGATAAAAGAAGGTGTATTAAAAAATCCTGATGTTGATGCCATTTTTGGATTACATATTGGTTCTGGACAACTAGTGAATACCATTGGATATAAATCTGGTGGTGCAATGGCTGCTGTTAATAGTTTTGTTATAGATGTAAAAGGAAAGCAAACTCATGGCTCAATGCCTTGGGGAGGGATTGATCCCATTATGGTTAGTGCTAAGATAATTGATGGTTTACAGACTCTTGTAAGTCGTGAAATGCCGCTTACTCAAGAAGCAGTTGTATTGTCAATAGGTAAAATTACTAGTGGTGTACGAAGTAATATTATCCCTGAATCTGCTCAAATGATAGGTACTTTACGTACTTTAGATACTGAAATGCAATCTCATATTCATAAGCGTATGCGTGAAATGGTTTCAGATATTGCAAAAGCGTATCGCGCCAAAGCAAATATTAGTATCGACGAAGGCTACCCAATTACATATAACGATCCAGAGCTTACAGCACAAATGGCTTCTTCTTTAGAAAAGGCTGCAGGAAAAGACAATGTAAATATCATGAAAGCCATTACTGGTGCCGAAGATTTTTCATTCTTTCAAAAAGAAGTTCCAGGTTTGTATTTCTTTTTAGGAGGAAAAGCTCCTGGAGAAACAGAAGCATTCCCACACCATACACCTGATTTTTATATTGACGAAAGCGGGATGTTATTGGGAGTAAAAACATTTATTCAATTGTCTCTTGATTATTTAAATAATTAAAACATAGTTCATGGAATTTCTGTCCCAAATTTCTTGGTGGATGTGGCTACTCATTGCTTTAGTATTAGTAGCCATTCGAGATGTTTTATTGCAGAAAAAGCACACTATTAGTCATAATTTTCCTATAATTGGTCATATTCGCTACTTTTTTGAAAGTATCGGTCCAGAAATCAGACAGTATTTTGTAGCCAACAATAGAGAAGAATTGCCTTTTAACCGTATTGAACGTGGTTGGATCTATGCTTCTGCAAAAAAGGAAAACAACTACGAAGGCTTTGGTACAGATAGGGATATTTATGCGCATCAGCATATTTTTATCAATAATGCCATGATGCCTTATAAGTTACCTGAGAACCATCCCAATAAAATTAACCCAAACTTTTTACCATGTGCAAAAGTTATGGGAGCTTACAACAAACGTAAAAAACCCTATCGTCCTGCTTCCATAATCAATGTTTCGGCTATGAGTTTTGGTTCGCTCTCGGCAAAAGCTATAGAATCGTTAAACAGAGGAGTTAAAATGGCTGGAGCTTATCACAATACTGGAGAAGGTGGCTTATCGCCTTACCATAGTAATGGAGGCGATGTCGTTTTTCATTTTGGAACAGGCTACTTTGGTGTTCGCACTAATGATGGTCGCTTTTCGATGGAAAAATTAAAACAATTAGTTAATGACAATCCATTTATTAAAGCGATTGAAGTAAAACTATCTCAAGGTGCAAAACCAGGTAAAGGAGGTGTATTACCTGGAGCCAAAATAACTAAAGAAATTGCTAATATTCGTGGCGTCGAAGTTGGCAAGGATGTGTTATCTCCTCCAAACCATTCAGCGTTTTCCAATGTAAAAGAATTATTGGATTTTGTTGAAGATATCGCTAAAAACACAGGGCTTCCTGTTGGAATTAAAGCTGCCATTGGAAAACTCAATGAATGGGAACAACTTGCCGACATTATGTTAAAAACTGGCAAAGGCCCAGATTTTATTACTGTGGATGGTGGTGAAGGTGGTACAGGAGCTGCACCTCCAAGTTTTGCAGATCATGTATCACTACCTTGGGTGTATGGCTTTAGTGATTTATACAAAGTATTTCAAAAACGAGACTTAACTGACCGAATCGTATTTATTGGAAGCGGAAAATTAGGCTTTCCGGCTAAAGCTGCCATGGCATTTGCAATGGGAGTTGATTGCATCAATGTGGCACGAGAAGCTATGATGAGTATTGGCTGTATTCAAGCGCAAATATGTCATACCAACCGTTGCCCAAGTGGTGTGGCTACACAAAACAAATGGTTACAAAATGGTATCAATATTCCATTAAAATCTGTAAGACTTGCTCAATACTTTAAAACCTTTAGAAAAGAATTGGTCGAAATCACACATGCAGCAGGTTACGAACACCCTTGCCAATTTACGATGAAAGATATTGATGTAAATGTAGATGACCACAATTTATCGGAAGAATTAAACAAAACATACAACTACGAAAAAACACCTGTCCCTTACACCAATATGCAAGATTTAAAAGATTGCATATATTTGGGAGGGGAAATCGATAAGCAAGAAATAGGGTTCAGTTAACTGTAAAATGAATTATTAAAAAATAATTTTAAGTTTGTATAGTCCTAAACAAAAATAATATGGAAGTTGAAAAAATTTTTGAAGTATTTTTATATGCTGTACCTGCATTAATTACAGGAATGATAGCTTATTACTTTTTTAAAGAACACACTAAAAATGAAGATGGTCGCAGGCGATTTTTATTGCATAAAGATATTCAGGTAAACACACTTCCTATTAGGTTACAAGCCTACGAACGCATGGCATTATTTTTAGAACGTATTGCACCATCAAAATTATTAATTAGAACAAAGCCAACAAGCTCTGATGAAGATACTTATGAATCTTTACTTGTAGCAACTATTGAACAAGAATTTGAACATAATTTATCTCAACAAATATACATTAGTGATGATTGTTGGAACATTATTGTGGCAGCAAAAAACGCCACTATTCAACTCATAAGAAAAGCTGGGTTATTAGAAAAAACCGGAACAGCAGACAAACTAAGAGAGGTTATTTTAACCGAAATGATGGAAAAAAGAGCGCCTAGTGATGCCGCTTTAGCATTTATTAAAAAGGAAGTTGGCGAATTGTGGTAATTTTTATAACTAACGTGAGTTCGATATAAAAGTCATTGACTATAAGCTGATTGAAATAAAAACACCCCTAATGAGCTTCGCTCGGTATCTTCAACAAAAGCTGTCGCTTTTATCTCGATAATCCTCAAGGGGACAATGTCATCTTTGGTAATTCCTCCCTTGAGGGAGGAGCAAGGAGGGTGTTTACAATAAATAAACACATATCACACTAACAATCAAGTAATTATATTTTGACTATATACTTTTAGTTATATCGAACTCACGTTAACTACTTTAATTCATTAAATAAAGGATCTTGATGTTTGTCCCTAGCATATTCATAACCTTGTTTCCACCAATTTACCATTAAGCGTTTACTAAATATCAATGAGTTTTCTGTTAAGCTCGTTGGTGTATAATATAGGTTTAAGTTAACATCATTGTTTTTTGCTGCTAATTTTCCAATAGTAATATCGTTTCTTTCTACTTGATCCAACAAATGGCCAAATAGGTTTAGCATTAACGAAAATGGGTTCTTTCCTAGCACTTTTTGTTTTTCCATATTTTGAGCCTCTAACACTACAGCATCTACTTCGGTAGCTCCTCTTAATATAGCTTCACGAATGGGTATCACACAACCCAATCCTCCATCAGCATACTCAAAACCATCAACAGTTGCTAAGGACATAAATGGAATGTAGTTACATGAAATCCAAATCCAATTACAAAACTCCTCATAAGTACATTCATTGATAGACTTATACTCTACTCTGTTTTTAGACAAATTTGAAACCGTTACTACAACATCTTCCCTTGTTGCTCTAATTTCCTGAAATTCCTCTTCAGTAAAATTCCGTCTTATATTACGTTTTAAGTGCTTGCTTTCGCCAAAGGTTCTTTTCATTCGTATAAATTGCCATAACGAATTGATAAAATCAATCGAGACAAACTCACGATCGCCTTTTTTTCGCTGCACAAATGGACTTACACTAAAAATATCTCGTTGAGTGACATTTGTAAAAATGTCATAAATTTTATCAATTTTATTCAAAGATAAATGTGGAATGAGCAAGCTTCCTGTAGAAGTTCCTAAAAACATATCGTACTCTTTACCTAAATCTTGCATTAAATACTGAGCAACACCTCCTGCAAAGGCACCTTTGCTTCCTCCTCCTGATATGACTAATGCTCTCATTCCTCTCTGTCCTTCAAGCATCTCTCCAAAGGAGAGAAGTGTTTTATTAGTTTTTTGTTGTTGAAACTTTTTATCATTAATCTATTGGTAATATTATTAATTATTCGGCTGTTTCTAATGGACTTGACTTTTCGTTAGTATGTTTAGCAAACTCAAAACCACTATACCACCATTTAGTCATTTTTTCTTTATTGAAAATTAGCGAATTGGTCGTCAATACTGTTGGTGTGTAATAAAAATTGATGATAGCATTGTTATTTGATGCTACAAATTTACCAATTCTTATGTTCTGTCCTTCAATTCTATCCAACATAAAATTAAACATATTTGTTAGTAGTGAAAAAGGATTTAACGAAGGCATTCTGTTTAACTGTGACACTTCGGTTTGTAAAATAATAGCATCTATTTCAGTTGCGCCTCTTTTAATTGCTTCTTCGATTGGCACCATTGAGCCCAATCCACCATCAGCATATTCACAACCATTTTTTTTAACTAGTGTCATAAAGGGTGTATAATTGCAGGAAATCCAAGTCCATTCGCAAAACTCTTTGTAACTACATTCATTTATTGATTTATATTCAACTTTATTAAGCGAAAGGTTTGACACTGTTACAACCACATCAATACTGCTTTGTTTTAATTGATTAAAATCATCTTCTACAATTGAATCTTCTATTAGTTTCTTTAAATTATAACTTTCGCCAAAGGTTTTACTGCCCATGATAAAATTTTTGATGATATTATAATGATGTATTCCAATATTTTCAATGCCATGCTTTTTTTTTATTTTAAATGGACAATGGCTAAAAATACTACTCTGATTTACATTGGTATAAATCTCTTTAATTTCATTAACCTTTCGCAATGCTAAGTGAGATACCAACAAACTCCCAGTAGATGTACCAATAAAAAGATTGTAATTATGCTTTTTTTGTTCAATGAGATATTGCGCCACACCTCCAGCAAAGGCGCCTTTGCTTCCTCCTCCTGATATGACTAGTGCTCTCATGAATCAAATATACCAAAAAGTTAAAACCAACCACTAATTAACCTTGCTATTGTTGACAAAAGAATTATTTTAGTTGAATGAACACAAACCTTCAAACACCAATAAATTATTTAAAAGGCGTTGGTCCAAATCGTGCCGATTTATTGCGCAAGGAGCTTGGTATTCATACCTATCAAGATTTAATCAACTTATTTCCAAACCGTTATATTGACAAGACTCGGTATTACAAAATAAATCAATTACAGCAAAACTCGGCTGAAGTTCAAGTTATTGGACAAATTACCAACCTAAAAGAAGTGACCCAATCCCGAAGCGTCGGGAGAGGCAAACGGTTGGTCGCAACATTTAAAGATGACACAGGAAACATGGAACTGGTTTGGTTTAGAGGCCATAAATGGATTCGGGAAAGTATAAAACAAAATACGCCTTATGTAATATTCGGAAAGGTCAATTGGTTTAATGGAGTATTCAGTATGCCACATCCTGAAATGGAGTTACAAGTAGATTATGAAAAAAAAATAAGTACAGCCATGCAAGCTGTGTATCCATCAACAGAAAAACTTTCCAATAAAGGTATTAGCAATCGTGTAATTATAAAAATAATGCAACAATTGTTTTTGGATACCAAAGGAAAATTTACTGAAACCTTATCTGAAACCCTAATAGAAGAACAAAAATTAATTTCAAAATCTGAAGCACTTTTTAACATCCATTTTCCGAAATCTCAAGCACTTTTAGCACGAGCTCAATTTAGGTTAAAATTTGAAGAATTATTTTACATACAACTACAATTAATTTTAAAAAATCTGATTCATAAATCAAAAATAAAAGGCTTTCCTTTTGAGAAAGTAGGTAACTATTTCAACACCTTTTTTGAAGAACATTTACCCTTTGAATTAACCAATGCTCAAAAACGAGTGATTAAAGAAATTAGACATGATTTAGGTAGCAATGCACAAATGAACCGGCTTTTGCAAGGTGATGTTGGTTCTGGAAAAACCATAGTTGCATTAATGTCAATGTTTATAGCACTTGACAACGGTTTTCAGGCTTGCTTAATGGCTCCGACTGAAATTTTGTCAGTTCAACACTATAACAATTTAAATAAACAATGTAAAAATCTGAATATCAGTATAAAACTATTAACAGGTTCAACTAAAACTTTAGAACGCAAAAAAATTCATGAATCACTCGAAAATGGCGAATTACAGATCCTAATTGGCACTCATGCTTTGCTTGAAGATAAGGTGAAATTCAAAAATTTAGGGCTCGCAATTATTGACGAACAACACAGATTTGGAGTCGCACAGAGAAGTAAATTGTGGAAGAAAGGCCCTCCTCTTTCCTCCCAAAGGGAGGACGCAAAACCTATACTTAACAGATATAAAACTGCTCGACCATCTACTTATAAATTGATAAAAGAACTACAACAGAAAAATAAAAAAAATAGTACGGAAGCTGAGCGTATTTTATGGGAATGTTTAAGGGCAAAAAAACTCGATACAAAATTTAGAAGACAGCACATCATAGATGAATTTATAGTTGATTTTGTTTCGTTAGAAAAAAACTTGATTATAGAAGTTGATGGAGGTTATCATACAACAATTGAACAAAAAGAAGCTGATGAGTTGCGTATGCAAATTCTGAAAGAAATTGGTTTTTCAGTTATTAGATTTACCAATGAACAAATTATTGGAAATATTGATAAAGTTTTAGAATATATAGAAAAGTGGCTAAAAAGTCTCCCCTCTGGGGAGATTAGAGGGGCTTCTACACCTCCACACATTTTAATTATGACTGCTACTCCAATCCCAAGAACTTTAGCTATGTCTGTTTATGGTGATTTGGACATCTCTATAATTGATGAATTACCACCTGGAAGAAAGGATATAAAAACAGTGCATCGTTATGATAATAACCGACTTAAAGTTTGGCGTTTTTTAAAAGATGAAATTGCTAAAGGCAGGCAAGTTTATATTGTGTATCCTTTAATCCAAGAAAGTGCAACTATGGATTATAAAGATTTAATGGATGGTTATGCTAGTTTAGAGCGTGATTTCCCAAAACCAGACTACCAAATCTCTATTGTACATGGAAAAATGAAAGCCGCAGATAAAGATTATGAAATGCAGCGCTTTGTAAAAGGTAAAACACAGATTATGATGGCTACAACAGTGATTGAGGTTGGTGTAAATGTGCCAAACGCTTCGGTTATGGTTATAGAAAGTGCCGAACGTTTTGGCTTGTCACAATTACACCAATTACGAGGTCGAGTAGGTCGTGGTGCCGAACAAAGTTACTGTATTTTAATGACTAGCCACAAATTAAGTAACGACAGTAAAACGCGATTAGAAACCATGGTAAAAACCAATGATGGTTTTGAAATTGCCGAAGTAGATTTAAAATTGCGAGGTCCTGGTGATATTATGGGAACACAGCAAAGTGGTGTTTTGAACTTAAAAATTGCCGACATTATAAAGGATAAAGATATTTTGCAACAAGCACGATATTACGCCAAACGCATTTTAAACAACGACCCATCGCTTTCTCTTTCTGAAAACAAAACTATTCTGAATACTTATAGACAACTAAGTAAATACAAAAATATTTGGAATTATATTAGTTAACGTAAGTTCGATATAAAATTCTTTGTGTTTTTGTTTTATTTAGGTTTCCACAGAAAAACTCTCACAGCTTTACGCCTAACAAAACCATCCACGATATGCAGTTTTCAAGCAAACTATTCGCTCAATAACATTTCCATAAACGCATTAAACTCTTTTTGAAAACGAATGTATTTCTCACCTGTCGCTGGACCATTAAAACCAGTGTGAATTTTTCTTACTTTGCCAGTTCTATCCAAATATATCGTAGTTGGATACGACACCACCTTATTAAGCATCGGCATTTTTTCTTGAGCTTTACCTTTATCATTAGTGCCAATTTGCGCAAGTAAAATCTCATAATTTAAACCTACACGTTCTTTCATCCTGGTAATACCCTTAATGGCTTTTTCTTTAGTTTTAGCATTCTCAAATGCCAAAGCAACAATCTCTAAGCCTTTGTCTTTATTGGCTTCATAGAATTTTGAGTAGAACTTGGTTTCATCCAAACAGTTTGGGCAATATGAACCCATCAACTGCACCAAAACCACTTTATCTTTAAAACGCTCATCGCTTAACGACACCATATTTCCATCTAAATCAGGAAATGAAAAATTAAACGTATCGTATCCTTCTTTAATAAACGTTAGTGTATATTCATCAGGTAATTCAAACTTTGGGTTTGGTTTCCCAACAAAAGTTTCCAAAGAGTGGTTGCCTGAATAGAAATTACCAACCATACTTGAGTCGGTTACATGTGCTTTAAATAAAAATGCATGTGCGCCATCAAAGGTTGAAATCTTCATACTATCAGCAGAAACAATACCTTCCAAATAGCGATAATCTCCAACAGGCGTTCTAATTGTTCCTGTTACTCTATTTCCATCTTGCTCTAACACAGCTTTTGAAGGATAGATATCTCCATAATTATTAAACGCCATTTCCCAAACACCTGAAACATCCACCTTACTAGTGGTTTCGTCATCAAATCGTTGTTTAACACCGTATTGAGCAAATATAGCCACACTCCTATCTCTATCCTCTTCTATCCATTGGCCTTGAAAATTGTTACCTTCAAATTTTGCAGCAATAATGGTTTCAAAATAAGGTAACTTAATATAAACTGAATCGTTACTGTAACTAATCTCATCAACCTCAATCACTTCATCGGCATTGTATATTTTTAATGTGGTATCTGAGGTTACCTCAAACAAAAATGGCATTGCTTGGTTATCCTGACCAATTAAATTTCCTCTATACATTCCTATTTCAAGCGTTTTTAATTCTTTTTCTTGACAAGACATTACCAACAATAAGATTAAAACCAATGCACTTTTTCTCATAATTAAAAATTTGTTTAATAATTCGAAATAACAACAAATTACGCACATAAAAAAATAAGCTTATACCTAGAGTTAAGAGTCAAGTATTATTATATTTACTCAAGTGGTTTTAATTTAGTTAAACATGGCTTCGTGAACCTACTTTATATTTTTATTTCATCTATTTTTACCAATAAAAAATGAAAAAAAATATGTAGGTTTGTCGCTTGTAAAGAGCACACGATGAAGATTTCATATAATTGGTTAAAGCAATTTATTAACATAGACTGGAAAGCCCAAAAAACTGGCGAACTACTAACAGACTTAGGGTTGGAAATTGAAGGCATTGAAGCCTATCAATCGGTTAAAGGTGGTTTGGAAGGTGTTATTGTTGGCGAAGTTATAACTTGTGAACAACATCCAAATGCCGATAGACTAAAAGTGACAACCGTTAATATAGGTACCAAAGAACATTTACATATCGTTTGTGGTGCACCAAATGTTGCTGTTGGACAAAAAGTACCTGTAGCTACAATTGGAACGACGTTATACTCTGCCGAAGGTGAAGCTTGGACTATTAAAAAAGGAAAGATTAGAGGTGAAGAAAGTCATGGTATGATTTGCGCTGAAGACGAATTAGGTCTAGGTTCGTCGCATGATGGGATTATGATTCTTGATAGCAAGATTCCTGTTGGGACCTTGGCTGCTGATATTTTTGAAATTGAAAACGACCAAGTTTTCGAAATTGGGTTAACACCCAATAGAGCCGATGCCATGAGCCATTTTGGAGTCGCTCGCGATTTAAAAGCAGGACTTGTACAGCAAGAAATAAATCTTGAGTTAATTACACCATCGGTAAGTGCATTTCACGTGGATAATCGTGCGTTTAAAATAGATGTCGATGTTCAAGACAAACAAAGATCGCCTCGTTATTGTGGTGTAACCATTTCTGGATTAAACGTCCAGACGTCGCCAAGTTGGTTGCAACATCGTTTAAAAGCTATTGGCTTATCTCCAATAAACAATGTGGTTGATGCCACCAATTATGTATTGCATGAGCTTGGGCAACCCTTACACGCTTTTGATGCCGATAAAATTGTAGGAAAAAAAATTATTGTAAAAACACTTCCTACAGGAACCAAATTTGTAACACTTGATGAAGTTAAGCGTGAATTACACGAAGAAGATTTAATGATTTGCGATGGCAAAGAAAAGCCAATGTGTATTGCTGGTGTATTTGGAGGTATCAATTCTGGAGTGACTGAAGAAACCACAAGTATCTTTTTGGAAAGTGCCTACTTTGACCCTATCTCGATTAGAAAGACAGCAAAACGTCATGCCTTAAATACTGATGCATCTTTTAGGTTTGAAAGAGGTATCGACCCAAATATTACAGAGTACGCTTTAAAACGTGCTGCGCTTTTAATTACTGAAATTGCTGGAGGCGAAATTACAAGCGATGTTATTGATGAATACCCAGTAAAAATAGAAGATTTTCAGGTACGTTTAAGCTTTGAAAATGCCAAAAGTTTAATTGGTGAGGAAATTCCTCGTGAAATAATTAAACGTATATTAATGTCGCTGGACATTACCATAAACAACGTGACAGAAACTGGTTTAGGATTAACCGTTCCAGCTTTTAGAAACGATGTGCAGCGTGAAGCAGATATAATTGAAGAAATTTTACGTGTGTATGGTTACAATAATGTTGGCACGACCCAAAAGTTAAATGCTTCCATATCAAATGCTTCAAGATTTGAAGACCACAAAGTGCAAAATATTATTGGAAACCAGCTGGTTTCACAAGGGTTTTACGAGATTATGGCCAACTCCTTAACAACTCCAAACTATGCACAGTTAAGCGAACTGCTAAAAGAAGAACACAATGTTGTGATGCTAAATCCCTTGAGCAATGATTTATCTGTGTTGAGACAGTCTTTGTTGTTTTCTGGGTTAGAAGCCATTGCGCACAACATCAACAGGCAACAAACAAGTTTAAAACTGTTTGAGTTTGGTAAAACCTATCACAACTATAACGATGCTCGTGATGAGCATAAGCATTTATCGTTATTAGTTTCCGGTAATAAACATGTTGAACGTTGGAATGTAGAGAAAAAGGCAAGCGATTTCTTTTTCTTAAAAGGTAGCGTTGACGCTGTTTTGGACAGGTTAGGTATGTCTCGTTTAAGAACTTCGCCAGTGAAAAATGATGTATTTAGCGAAGGTTTAAGCTTGAGTCTTGGAAAAACAAAATTAGTAGATTATGGAATTGTAAAAAAATCAATTTTAAAATCGTTTGGAATTTCACAAGACGTCTTGTTTGCAGATTTTAATTGGGGCAACATTATTGAAGTAGCTAAACGCAATAAAATTAAATTTACCGATATTCCAAAATATCCTGAAGTACGACGTGATTTTGCATTGCTATTAGACCAATCCGTTTCGTTTGAAGATATTCATAAAATAGCTAAACAATCTGAAAAACAATTGCTTAAAAATGTGAATTTATTTGATGTTTATGAAGGCAAAAATCTTCCTAAAGGCAAAAAGAGTTATGCTGTGAGTTTTACTATACAAGACGAGCACAAAACACTTACCGACAAGCAAATAGACAAGATAATGAGTAAACTACAAGCTAATTTCGAGAAACAACTTGGAGCCGAATTGAGATAATTTTATAGCTTTAACCTAAACCCAAAAACCTGAAGTTCTTCTTGCATAAAGTCTAATTCTGGTGAGCGTGTAAAACCCAATTTTTCATACATACTCCATGCTATCTGCATAGACTTTGTTGAATGAATAATGAGTTCTTTTTGAAGTTCGTTTTTGGCGAGTTCTATACAATAGTTAGTCAATAATTTTCCAATGCCTTTCCCTCTTGCCTTGTTCGACACAGCGAGCAACCTGAAACCTGCGGCATTTTTTTGGTTAGGTGCAATTCCGCCAGATCCATAAAATTGCATATCGCCAAAATAGACTACGACACCATCAATAGATGCGTTTGGAAGTTTTGCAACTAGAAGCTTTACTTTTGGTTTCAGTGCAAATTTACCAACATTAGCTAGTGTTTTATAGTAATTGGGTTGTTCATCTTTATTAGGAAAACCATCAAGCTTCGAGTAAACATTAACCATAAGTTGTCCAATTTCTTGAAACTCATTTGGTTTTGCTTTCCGGATTATATATTTTAATTTAGACATATTATTTAAAACGCAATAGAGCGCTAACAAATGTTGATATACCAATGATTAAAATTAGATATAAAGACAATTTCTTGAATGTTTCCTGCGATATTCTTTTTAACAATAACTTACCAAGGTATGTACCAACAATACTAATCACTATTAAAAAAGGGATATAAATAAGAACTTCCATAGTAATAAAACCATTTAAAAAATAGACTACACTTCTACTAAAATCAACAAAAAAATCAATAATTGCAGAGGTTGCTATAAAGGCATTTTTTTCAAGATTAAAGGCTGCCATAGTTAACCCTCTAATCGCTCCTCCTGTGCCTAAAATTCCAGCAAATAATCCAGAAAAAGTACCTCCAAGTAATGCTTCTCTTTTATTGGGCTTTAAAATCAATCCTTTTTTAATGAGGAACAGAAGACTTAAACCTATTAAGAAAACACCTAAGAAAATTTCTAAAATGTATTCGTTAAGGTATTTAGCTATAATTCCGCCAATGATTACAAAAGCTACTGCTGGAATTCCAATGTAGGTAATGAGTTTTTTATCGATGCCTTTTTTAAACATGGCAATCTTACTTAAATTACTAGCAACATGAAATAGTGCTGTAATACCTAATACGGTTTGAAAATCAAAATATATGTTAGCAACAGGCACAAAAAACACGGACGAACCAAACCCTCCAACAGTTCCAAAAATTTCAGCCATTAAAGCTAAAAGCAAAAACAAATATTCTAGATTTTTCAAAGCTATTTAATAAATTAGTTTTTTATTTTGTGGTACTTTTTCATGAGTTCAATTACCTTGTCGATTGGCAATGATTCAATGGTATGTCCATCTCTTCCAGACATGGTTTCAGCAGTAAAAAGCGAATTTAAAATAGCTTCTTCTGTAGATTCAATGGTTGCTAAAAACAATGGCGACATATCATTATTTCTTACTTCTTTCTTCTCGTTGAACATAGATTCACTTTGGTAAGGAATTAGATTTTCTTTGGCAGTTGAAAGTGCAATTACATAATCGCCACTTCCGTTTGAGGCAATGCCTCCTGTTTTTGCCAATCCAAGCATTGCTCTTTTAGCAAGGCGTTCTAGGTTTCTAGCATTTAATGGAGCATCAGTCATAACAACTATTATACATGATCCATCTGCGTCATTTAAAATTTTATCGCGAAAAGGATATTTTTGCAATTCTTTTGCAATTGGTACGCCATTAATTTCTAAAACACCACCAAAGTTTGTTTGTACCAGGACACCAACCGTATAACCTCCTAAAGATTGTGGAAGTACTCTAGAAGATGTTCCAATACCTCCTTTATAACCAAAACAAATAGTTCCGGTTCCTGCTCCAACATTGCCCTCTTCTACACTACCGCTTTTAGCATTAGCTATGGCATTTAACGCATGTTGTTCGGTAACATGACGACCACGAATGTCATTTAACCAACCGTCGTTTGTTTCGCCTACTACTGAGTTTACCGAACGTACATTTTTGTTTTCTTCTTGATTTAATGTATAACTTATTAAACCTTCAGTAGCTGCAGCTACACTTAGCGTATTGGTTAAAATAATTGGAGTTTCAATGTTTCCTAATTCTTTAACCTGACTGTAACCAGCTAATTTTCCGAAGCCATTACCAATATAAATGGCTGCTGGCACTTTATTTTGAAATATGTTTCCTTGATGCGGAATAATTGCAGTGACTCCTGTTCTTATATTATCACCTTCAATAATGGTTTCATGACCAACATACACACCTTCAACATCAGTTATGGCATTAAGTTTACCTGTTTTTAAAACACCTATTTCAATACCGTAATCTCTAAGTCGTTTGTTTTGTGAGTCCATATTTGCTGATATTAATAAGGTTGCGAGCAATAGATAGTTAATTTTTTTCATAATTAAATGCTGTTTTAATTATTCATTTTATTTAATATTTTTTGTATCATAGAAATCGCTTTATCGATAGTTGTAAGTTTGGTTCTAAAAGACAAAATAGCCATTCGTATTACAAACTTTTCGTTGATTAATGTTGAACTTAGGAAAATTTCGCCATCATTATGAATTTCGTTCATTAATTTTTCATTGAATGCATTGTCATTGTTATTATTTGTTGGCCACCAAAAGTAACTTACCGATAAATCTGGCTGTGGTCCTAATTTAAATCCAATTCTTTTAAGTGCTTCTCTAAAATATTGTGTTAATAACAGTTTTTCTTCTAAGCAAGCTATAAATGGATTAATACCATGTAGTTGCAAAGGCAACCATAGACGTAAGCTTCTAAAATGTTTGGTTAGTTCTGGCGACACATCGGCTGGATTTACTGGCATATCATCATCAATGGCATCTTGCATATAATTGGCGCGATAGTGATTTGAATGGTAAACTGCTTCTTTATCTTTTACTAATACTGCTCCAAGTCCGTAAGGTA
>Ga0316205_10002693_pt1 | contig 18008 bp, 15 predicted proteins | sample 3monthpyrite_MG_FD_204941 | JGI IMG/M metagenome (GOLD analysis project Ga0316205, IMG submission 204941) | Microbial mat bacterial communities from mineral coupon in-situ incubated in ocean water Damariscotta River, Maine, United States -... | ecosystem: Environmental > Aquatic > Marine >... | reverse complement strand
CGTCTCAACAAAAAAAAGGCCCATCCTTTCGGATAGACCTTTTATATTTTTGGTGGAGGCGGCGGGAATCGAACCCGCGTCCGCAAGCCCTCTGCCATCAGCTCTACATGTTTATCCACGCCTTTTAATTTAACTGGACGCTACCCGGCGGGCAGGGAAGACGCACAGCGATTCCGGTTAGGTTTTAACGAATCTGCCCCGAACAAGCTTCATCGCGGTTCTATGAGATATGACCCCTGGAATCTGAACGCATAGACACGGCTCCAGTCAGAGGGCTTTACAACCGGTTTTTAAGCGGCTAAAGCGTAGTTGTCATCGTTGGCAACTATAGGTTGTACAGCTGGATTAAAGAGGTCATCTGTCCCTCTACATGCACATCAGGTTTCGCGACCCACGTCGAAGCCAGGTCGCCCCCATGGGGGTAAGTATGGGGGTTGTTTGGGGGTTATTCAAGGTTATTTGGGGGTTTTATTTGTGGGTATTTTTGGGCAGTAGCTGGTAGCTAGTGGCTGGTGGCGAGGAAAAGCAGTTATCTAGCCGTGTTTGAGGATGCGGGCTTTTTCACGCTGCCAGTCGCGATCTTTTTTAACGGCACGTTTGTCGAAGTCTTTTTTACCTTTGGCGGTACCGATTTCCATTTTTACTTTGCCGCGTTTCCAGTACAAGGCAAGCGCAACAAGTGTATAGCCTTTGCGATCAACTGCGCCGATGAGTTTGTCTATTTCGCTGCGATGCAATAGCAGTTTTCTGATGCGGCTGGGTTCGGGCTGGGTGTAGGCAGCAGCCGTGGCGAGAGGGGTGACGATCATACCGGAGATGAAGGCTTCGCCATCTTTGATAAAGACGTAGCTCTCGGCGATTTGCACTTTTCCTTCGCGCAGGCTTTTGACTTCCCAGCCTTCAAGTGAAATACCCGCCTCAAGACGATCTTCGATAAAGAAATCAAATTTAGCTTTTTTATTCAGGGCAATGGTACTGGAGGGTTTGCCGGTTTTTTTGTTCTTTTTAGTAGCCATCGGCGAATTATACAGTGAATCGGTTGTTTTGGTAATTTTCTGTTTAAAGGATCTACTCGAGACTATGACCTTTGTGTATGTTTATGATAGGGTAATGATGATCCTGTGGCTTACGGTTTTTTGAATAACCGTTCACTGTTTGATTACTTCTGGAGCCAAAATGAATAATAAACGGATAAATATATCCAGTTCCTGCTTGTTGTCTATATTACTGTTATTTTCTTTTTCCACGTTCGCAGCTGAAACTACTGAGACATCCCGCACTCTGAATGACTGGTTCGGGTTTGTGAATGAATACCTGGCCATGGTTTTCTTTTTTGACGTAATGCCGGGTGCGCCGGAAATGCCATTTATTGTTGCGTGGTTGGTGGTGGGTGCGACGTTCCTGACAATCCGCATGGGTTTTATTAATCTGCGTATGTTCCGGCATGCCTATCGCATCATCCGTGGCAAATATCGTGCACCGGGCGCCCAGGGGGAAGTGACATCCTTTCAGGCGCTAACCACTGCACTGTCAGCAACGGTGGGGTTGGGTAATATCGCAGGTGTGGCCATAGCCATTATTATTGGTGGTCCCGGTGCGACTTTCTGGATGATTGTGGCGGGCTTGTTGGGTATGACATCCAAGTTTACTGAAGCCACTTTATCGCAAATGTATCGTGAGGTACGCCCGGATGGTCACATTATGGGTGGTGCGATGGAATACCTGTCGCGTGGTTTTGCTGAGAAAGGCTGGAGCCGCACAGGTAAGTTTCTGGCGATGTTCTTCTGTCTGTTAACCATCGGCGCTTCTCTGGGTGGTGGCAATGCCTTTCAGGTGAGTCAGGCGCTCACCGCCGTCAAGGAACAAGTGCCGATATTTGCCGAGCAACCCTGGATGTTCGGGGTCATTATGAGTTTTATGGTGGGTATCGTGATTATCGGTGGTATTCGCCGTATTGCGCATACGGCTGAAGCCATTGTCCCGACGATGGTGCTGATTTATTTACTGGCTTGTTTGTGGATTATTATTACGCATGCCAGTAATGTTCCTGCAGCAATCGGGACGATTTTCACAGAAGCTTTCACACCCATGGCTGGCGTCGGTGGATTAATCGGTGTATTGGTACAGGGTTTCAAACGCGCCGCTTTTTCCAGTGAAGCCGGTATTGGCTCTGCCGCCATTGCTCATGCTGCTGCTCGGGTTAAGTACCCGGTCAGGCAGGGCATTGTTGCTTTGCTCGAGCCGTTTATTGATACGGTTGTGATTTGTACCATGACTGCTCTGGTGATTGTTGTCACGGGTGCATATGATTCACCTGAAACAAGCTTGTTTGTTGAAAATAAAGAAGGAGCGGCGTTAACCGCCTATGCATTTGGAACGGTGATTGATTGGTTCCCGATTATTCTGTCTATATCCGTGGTGTTATTCGCTTACTCCACGATGATATCGTGGTCATACTATGGTGAACGCTGTTGGACATATATGTTTGGTGAGCGTTCATCTATGGCTTATCGGATCATTTTTGTGTTGTTTATTGTGATTGGATCAGTCACTAGTGCCAGTAACATTCTGGACTTCAGTGATTTGCTCTTACTGGCGATGGCCTTTCCTAACTTTATTGGCTTGTATTTATTGCATGGCAAGGTGCGCGATGCCTTACATGATTATTTATCCAAGCTTCGCAGTGGCGTGCTGGATCAGGAAGTCGGCTTAAAGTAAGCGTGATGAAAACACATCTTACTCACGCTTTATTCGGCTCACCCTGACAGCGCCATGAGCACCGAATCGCAGCATCAGTTGGAACAATGGAAAGGGAGTTATACTTTCATATTGGCAGCAACGGGAGCTGCGGCTGGTCTCGGTAATATCTGGAAGTTCCCTTATCTGGTCGGTATGCATGGCGGTGGTGCATTTATTCTGACCTATCTGTTCTTTGTTTTGCTTATTGGTTTTCCTTTGTTCATGGCTGAAATTATGCTGGGCCGGAGTGGACGCATGAGTCCTTCCCAGTCGATTCGTAACATAGCCAAAGCCAATCAATTCAGTCAGATCTGGGCGGGTGTCGGTATTCTGATAACGCTCGCGGCATTCCTGATTCTTTCCTATTACAGTGTCATAGCAGGGCAGGTCGTTGCGTATTTTTTCCGTACGGTGAGTGGAGTATTTACCGGACAAAGTGAAGATGGCGTTGCTTATCTTTATAACAGTTTTCGTTCCAACCCTGAGGTTCTTCTCAGCTGGCATACTATTTTTCTTGTTGTGACCTGTATGATTGTCGCGCGTGGTTTCAGACATGGCATTGAAAAAACGGTCAGGATTTGTATGCCGCTATTGATTGCGATGCTGATTTTCCTGGCTATTTATCAATACAATACGTCCACTTTTTTACCTGCAGCAAGCTTTATGCTGGATGTTGATTTCAAGAAGCTTTTCTATCTGACAGATAGCAATGGCTTTTACATGCTGGATGCTCAGGGCGATTATCAGTTTACATTTCGTGGTGTGTTGGTGGCGCTAGGGCATGCATTCTTCACCTTGGCGATCGGTGTGGGGAGTGTGATCGTGTACAGCATTTATCTGAATGCTGAAATCTCTGCGGCACGTGTGACCACGCTGATTATTGTATTAGATACGCTGATCGCTTTATTGGCGGGCTTTATTATTTTTCCGATGTTGTTTGCTTATGGCTTATCACCTGGTCATGGCACAGCCCTGGTGTTTAAAACATTACCGATGGCGTTTGGTGAAATGGAGCAGGGAAGCTTACTGGGTGGACTGTTCTTCCTGATGCTGTTTTTTGCAGCGCTGACGTCGGCAATAGCTCTTCTTGAGCCCGGGGTTCGATGGGTCATGGAACGCTTTAAACTTTCACGGGTCGCAGCAGTGACCTGGGTCGGGACATGCTGTTGGACCTTTGGTATTATCAGCGTATTTTCTGTTTCAGGTACGCGTTTGCGTGATATTATTCAGAGTGTTGATGAAATCTTTAAGTTAGAAACGGTTGATATGAGCCAGCGTTTTTATGATTTGACGGCATTTCAGGTCATTGATGGTTTGGTTACGGTATTTATTCTGCCAACAGTTGGTTTGTTCATCGCCATTTTATGTGGTTGGATAATTCCCGAAAATGTGAGCCGTGATGGATTGCGATTAAATAGTACGACGGTATACCGGGCATGGTTACTGATGATACGTTTTATCACTCCGGCGTTGGTTGGAGTGGTATTTTTCATCAGTTTTGCAAGCTGGATCAGTGATAATCTTTAACTTATATCCGGTTATTAACGCATTGGAGTTACAGTGACGACGATTAACAGACATGCGCTAACCCAGCATAGTGCAGATCAAATGTACGCGTTGATAAATGATATCGAAGCTTATCCGGAATTCTTGCAGTGGTGTCGCTCAGCGAAAATTATCGCGCGTGATGAAGATACCATTACCGCCAAGCTCGAGTTAGCCAAGGGTGGCCTTCACAAAGAGTTCACAACACGAAACCGATTGATGACAGGGAAGCTTATTGAAATAAAACTGGTTGAAGGCCCTTTTAATCATCTGGAAGGCTTCTGGCGATTTGAACCATTAACAGAGAGCGCTTGTAAAGTGATACTGGATCTGGATTTTGATTTCAAAAATAGCATGCTGGATATCGTGATGGGACCGGTATTTACCCAAGTCGCGAACACACTCGTTGATTCCTTTGTTTCCAGAGCCAGGCAGGTTTATGAACGAGCCTGATAAAATTCGTGTGGAAGTTGCCTACGCATTGCCAACTGAGCAAGTCATTATTGAGCTCTACGTGGATGATGGAGCCACAATTGAGGAGGCAGTTCAGTTATCCGGTATCCTCGAACACTATCCTGATATCGATTTGGAAAAATTGAATAAAGTCGGTATCTTCGGCAAGCTGGCAAAACTGGATAAGACACTGAATGAGGGCGACCGTGTTGAGATCTATCGCCCCTTGATTGCTGACCCGAAAGAGGTGCGTCGCAAGCGCGCAGCCGAAGGTAAGGTGATGAAGAAAGGTGCCGCGGAAAAAAATAAATAGTTTTATATATTACAGTGACTTATTAATTATTTTTAATAAAATACTTAATATTCAATTTCGTATTCATCCTCATCGCCAAAGAAGCTAATCCAGATACGTTTTAACCAGCCAGGTTTCTCTTTTACTTCCGGGTTAACGACCATCATTTGCTGTTTCTTGTATTCGGCAACGTTCAGGCTGGCGGTGGTGTCAGGTGTGATCGTGCCAGAGGTTGATGCTAACAGGTCGTTTTCAAAATAAAGCGCGATATGTTTCTTTTCAGGTTTACCGTAACCTGGCTTCAGGTAGTATGCATAATCCCAGCGATTGGCATGAAAGGGGTCTGTTATGGCTGGGCTGCCCAGGATATAGAGTATCTTTTCCTTATCCATCCCCACTCTAAGTTGATTGATATCTTCTTCAGTGAGGATATTGCCTTGTTGCACATCGATTTTATAGGCTGGAATATAATTTGAACAGCCACTTAGTATTGTGATCATTATGCTTGCAATAAGAATGAGAAGCTTTATCATTTGGAATAGGTTCGCTGGAATTGGCAAGTGACGAATAATAACCTAAGCGATTTGCGCTGACTACTGTACATAGGAAAGAAATTGGAATCACAAGACTTAAGAAATGCTGGCCTGAAAGTGACTTTGCCACGAGTCAAGATTCTGGAAATTCTGGAGAGCAGTAGCGCGCGGCACTTTTCCGCCGAGGATGTGTATAAATTGCTGCTCGAAGGTGGGGAGGAAATTGGTCTCGCGACGGTCTATCGCGTTTTGACTCAATTCGAAGCGGCCGGTCTGGTTACACGTCATCATTTTGATACTGGTCATTCGGTTTTTGAGATGAATCATGGTAATCATCATGATCATATTGTCTGCGTGCGCTGTGGCCGCGTAGATGAGTTCATTGACGAAACCATCGAAAAACTACAACATGAAATTTCCGAAAAAGCAGGCTATAAGATGACTGATCACTGCCTGTATATTTATGGCCTTTGTCAGGACTGTCAAAAAATCGAATAGTCCATGTGGGATCCCTCACACTGCTTGAAAACCTGTATTTCCCTCAGGTATTCTTAGCACCTGCTTAATTTCAACCTGGATCGAACAAAGGAGCATTCATGATTGCTGTGAAATCGCTATGCCGTAACTATGGTGACTTTACTGCGGTTGTTCAAGTGACCTTTACCATAGAAAAAGGCGAGATCGTGGGTCTCCTCGGACATAATGGCGCGGGTAAGACCACGATCATGAAAATGCTGACAGGGTATCTGGAAGCTGACAGCGGTTCTATTTCGATACTGGGGCATGATCCACAGGATTATGCCGGACAGGCTAAAGCCTGCATTGGTTACCTCCCTGAAAATCTTCCTCTGTACCCTGAAATGATGGTTGCCGACTACCTTGAGTACATTGCTGGCTTGCGAGGTATTGATCCTGGTAAGCAATGGGCGGCTGTTTATAAAGCCATGCAACAAACTGACCTGCACTCTAAAGCAACTGCAGCAATTTCGACGCTATCCAGAGGGTATAAACAACGGGTGGGCGTGGCACAAGCGATTCTACATCAGCCGAAGGTGTTGATACTGGATGAACCCATGAATGGTCTTGACCCGACGCAGGCCATGCATATGCGTGAACTGATTAAACTGTGTGCTCTTGATGCAACGGTCATACTCAGTACGCATATTATGCAAGAGGTGGAAGCCGTGTGTGATCGGGTGATGATTCTGAGAAATGGCCAGTTAGTCGTGGACGAATCCTTACAAGGGCTGGGTCATGAGAATCAATTGCAAGTACAAACCAATGCCAGTCTCGATGAACTAAATTCGATGCTCAGTAGAATCATGGCTATTGAGACAATAGAAAATTTGTCATCACCATCTGATCATCCAGCGTACATCATTACATTAAAGCAAGAAGCTGATAACAGTCAGCACGCGGCAGAGATCAGTGCGGCAGTGATTAAAAGTGGTCACCAGCTGATGATGTTGGCCCCAGTAAGACGTGATCTTGAAGCCCTGTTCAGGCAAGTCAATCTCATTGAGGGACATAATCATGTTGCTTAATGGCGCTGTCAGATTGATTAGTCGTAAAGAATTAACACAGTTCTTTTCTTCGCCGATTGCCTATTTATTCCTGGGCGGTTTTATTGCCATTCTTTTGTACATTTTCTTTTGGGTTGAACGTTTTTTTGCCAGAAACATCGCTGATGTCAGGCCATTGTTTGAATGGCTGCCTATCATTCTTATTTTTCTTGCAGCCGCTATCACCATGCGCATGTGGAGTGAGGAGCGACGCAGCGGTACGCTCGAGTTTGTGCTGACCTCACCAGTTTCTGTTGCCAGCTTTGTTAAGGGTAAATTTTTCGCGTGTTTAGTATTACTATTGATAGCGCTGTTAATGACCTTGCCGATCCCTTTAAGCGTGGCACTACTCGCTGATCTGGACTGGGGCCCTGTTTTGTCAGCTTATCTTGCTGCGGTGTTATTAGGGGCAGCCTACCTGAGTATTGGTCTGTATATCAGTGCGCGCAGTGATACCCAGATTGTTGCATTGATATTGACCACACTGGCCTGTGGATTGTTGTTATTACTGGGCTCACCGGTATTGACTGATTTATTTTCCAATGACACGGCACAGTTCTTACGATTGCTGGGCAGCGGTTCCCGGTTCGAGTCGATACAGAGGGGCGTGTTGGATATTAGAGATTTATACTTTTATATCAGCATAACGGCCGTGTTTTTGATTTTAAACATTTATACCTTGAAGAAAACCGGTTGGGCTGATCAGGGACAACAACCGATACACGCGAAGCATCGGTGGTTAACAGCACTGTTGATTATCAATATTTTATTGGTCAACGTCTGGTTGAATTTCTTTAATGTTCGTGTTGATACCACCCGCGGTCATTATTACAGCCTGTCTGCAACCAGTAAAATTTACTTACAGCAGCTACAAGAGCCTTTACTAATCAGAGGCTATTTTAGTCAAAAAACCCATCCTCTACTGGCGCCGTTAGTGCCACGCATGAAAGACTTGTTAAAAGAATTTGAGATAGCCGGGGAGGGACGTGTCAGATTAGAGATCATCGATCCCATTAAACACCCTGAGCTTGAAAATGAGGCCAATAAAAAATACGGCATTTCGGCAGTGCCATTACAAATCACTGATAAATATCAGGCAGCCCTGGTAAATTCCTATTTTAATGTACTGATTCAATATGGGGACCAATATGAAGTTCTCGGCTTTCGGGACTTGATTGAAGTCAAGGCCGCTTCAGAAACAGATATTGATGTGCAACTACGAAATCCTGAATACGATATCACTCGCGCGATTAAAAAAACCCTGGCTGCGTATCAATCAGCGGGTAATTTATTTGAACAGCTACCATCACAGGTCACCGTGTCCGCCTATATTTCAGCAGATGAGCGTTTACCGGCCATCCTTAAAACACTTAAACAGGATGTTGCCAAATTATTTGGAGATATTCAGGCAGAATCAAATGACAAATTGATTACGCGATTTGTAGAGCCTGATACCGGTAATGGTCAGCTCACTCAGATGTTGCTGGAGCAGTATGGCTTTAAACCCATGTCTGCCAGTTTGCTGGATAAGAATACGTTTTATTTTTATGTGGTTCTGGAAGCTGGCAATGAGGTGGTGCAAATTCCTTTGCCGAGTGACTATAAAATTGACACATTCAAGCGAAATTTTGATGCAGGTCTGAAGCGGTTTGCTAAAGGTTTCCTTAAAACAGTCGGTATCGTTTCGCTCAATGTAAATCCATATCTGGCACAAATGAATGGTGATAATAACGGCTTCACTGCCCTTAAAAAACATTTACAGGAAAACCTGAGCATCAAGGATGTGGATTTAAAATCAACCTATGTGCCGGGCGATATCGATATATTGCTGGTGCTCGCTCCTGAGAATTTACAGGAAGCGGAAGTCTTTGCTATCGATCAGTTTATAATGCAAGGCGGCACGGTTATTTTTTCAACATCCCCTTACTCTATCGATATCAGGGATAATAAGCTAATAGCCAGGCAGTCAACATCAGGTCTTGAAGCATGGCTGGCACATCAGGGTCTGTCGCTACGTAGCGCGCTTGTTATGGATCCACTTAATACGGCATTCCCGGTTCCGGTTACACGTAATGCGGGTGGATTTACTTTCCAGGAAATACGCATGCTGGACTATCCATTTTTTATTGATATTCGTGAAGGATTGTCTGGCGGGCATGTAATCGCCTCCGACCTGAATCAATTAACGGTGCCCTGGGCTTCGCCAATTGATGTTGATACTTCAGTCATGGGCGATAAAAAAATCACCAGGCTGCTGCAGAGTTCAGCAAATTCCTGGCTCTATGATTCTACTGATGTAATGCCCAGGATCAGTGCAGATGGGAGTCCGCCATTCCCTGCAGGGGATACGCAACAACCTGCGTTATTGGCTGCGATTATTGCCGGAAAATTTGAATCGTTTTTTACAACCCGGCCGGCTCCAGTCGTTGATGAAGAAAAATCGGACCAACCGGCTAACCCTGTTGAGACTTATGGCGGTGTGATTGGTCATTCACCTGATAATGCAAAAGTTATCCTGATTGCCAGTAACGAACTATTACAGGACCAAACCACCCGTTTATTAACTTCAGCGCAAGGGGCAACTTACCTGAATGCCTACCAATTGATCACCAATGCGATTGATTGGTCTCTGGAAGACGAGGGGTTACTTAAAATACGCGCACGTGGACATTTTAATCAAACCTTGCCACCAATGGAGCATAGTGAACAACTCTTCTGGGAATATGGGCACTATGTATTTGCACTGTTTGTGATTGGTTTTATGGTTTTCATCAGACGGCTTATTCTGCAACGTAAGAAAACTGATTATCAACAGCGCCTGGTAGATCAGCGAGGTACAGGATGAGTATCCGCCTATTGGTAATTTTGCTCTTTATCCAGATTGCATTCATTGCAGCCTGGTCGGGTAGTCAATATTTCGCTGAAAGTGAAACGTCTGAAAATATCTTGATGTCTAATGTTAAACATGAAGATATCAAGCAAATAAAAATCACCGATGACAATAACAATAGCGTCTTAATCAAACGTGAAGCCCAACAATGGGTATTGCCTGATTATTACCACTTATCTGTGAATCAGGATCAGCTGCAATCATTGCTGAATAAAGTCATTCAGGTAAATGCTGGTTGGGCGATTGCACACTCAGAGGGTGCAGCACAACGGTTTTTTGTATCTGAAAAGCAATTCAAACGCCATCTACAACTGACACTGTCTGATGATCAAACGGCTGATTTGTATATTGGTGAGACTGCTGGTTTACGTAAGACATATATCCGGCAGGGTGGTTCCAGTGATGTCTATACCATCGATATTCCAACGTACATGGCTCCCGCTACCGAAGTTGAATGGTTCAATAAAGCGGTGATTAAATCACCAGAACCTATAGTGAAAATCAAAGCTGCAGATTTTATATTGGAAAAAACAGCAGAAGGCTGGAAGCTTGCAGACAATGCTGATAGTGCCTCGCTTGATCAGACGCGAATTAATTTGCTGACTAATTATTTAGCTTATCCACAAGTAGTAGGTGTAGCCGCAGCTGACCTAGTAGCCTCAATACTGAACAACAAGCCAGACGCTGAATTTGAACTAGGCACTGAGCAACAAACTATCAGCTTGCAACTCTTTAAAACTGAGTCGGGAACGGTTTTACGATCCAGCTTGTCGGAATTACACTTTATTGCAGAAGAGTATGTTGCCAAGAATCTGCTTGGGATGGACAGGTCTGCTTTGATGGTTGAAGATGAAACAGAACAGGAAACTGATCAGACGTTGAAACTAGAATAGTCAGGTGGGGTTTTCTTGGAAAGTATGTAACTTAAAAACTTCTTTTAAATTTTAAACTTACCGTCATTCCCGCGAAGGCGGGAATCCATACTTATCACCAACTAATTTTTAATAATTATTCTTTTTTTTACATGCCCATTTTACATGATGAGGGTTTATATCTCTGGTTCCCTGAACATGGATTCCCGCCTTCGCGGGAATGACTGTAGACAACTCCTATTCGCCATGATGGCCTACAATGACAGAAGTCTCAAGGACTTAATAATTTCAAAAGAAACTGTCGCTGCGAGTCGCGAAGCGACGCGGCAGTCTCCTGGTTAAAGATTTGATCAGGCTTTTGCTTTCGCAGTCTTCTTAGTTTGCTTTTTTACACTAACCTGATTAATCATTTCCTTGGCATGCGACAGACTTTGGCGGGTTATTTCAATACCACCCAGCATTCTGGCCGTCTCTTCAACACGTTGCTCCATATCCAATATTTGAATACTCGAATTAGTGCGATCTTTTTGTGTGTGTTTAAACACTTTGTAGTGATGGTGAGCTTGAGAAGCAACCTGTGCAAGATGAGTCACACACAGCACCTGACGGTTATCACCTAACGAGCGTAATTTTCTACCCACTACTTCTGCTGTCGGGCCGCCTATACCTGCGTCGACTTCGTCATAGATCAAAGTCGGGATGTAGGTGGAATCTGCAAGCACTGTCTGGATTGCCAGGCTGATTCTGGATAACTCACCTCCTGATGCAATTTTGCGCATCGGCTTAAGTGGTTGACCAGGATTGGGCGATATCATGAATTCGATAGTTTCCAGACCGTAAGGCGTCATTTCCTCGGTGTTGATTGGCTGCAATTGAATTTCAAAGCTGATGGAAGGCATGCCCAGTTCTCTAATGGTCTCTGTCACTTGTTTGTTAAGTTTACTGGCAGCACTGGCGCGCTGTTTACTGAGTGCTTTGGCTATTTTTTGATAGTCGGAAAATGTTGCAGACAGTTCTGTTTGTAACGCTTCCAGATTCTGTTCATCATCGCCGAGTTGTTCCAGTTCATTAGCTAGCTCATTGGTCAGGTCGGCGAGCGCCTCAGGCTTGACGTGGTGTTTACGGGCCAGTTCATGAATAAGACCCAGACGTTCTTCGATCTCGGCTAGTCGTTGTGGGTCAGGGTCAATCGTATCGATATAATGACGAAGGTCCTGACAGGCTTCCTGAATTTGAATCGATGCTTCATTTAACAGATCGATGCTGCTCTTCAAATTCTGATCGAATTCCAGCAGCGAATCCAACTCTCGGCAATGTGTACCAAGTTGTTGGTAGGTGCTTTGATCGCCGTCATACAAGTCATTGACTGAGGCCTGGGTAACCTGGCGCAGTTTTTCAGCATTTGCCAGTCGACTGAGTTCTTCCGGTAAATGAGTTAATTCATCTGCCTGTAAATCAAGATTTTGAAGTTCCTCGACTTGATAATGGAGTAATTCCCGGCGTGCCAGTCTTTCATCAACTGAAGTTTGTAATTGCTGTAGCTGGTCATGCAATTTATGCCATTGTTTATAGGTTGCTGATAGTTTTTTCAGGCGCTCTGAATTACCCGCGTAATCATCGAGAAGTTGTCGCTGCACATGACGTTTAAGCAGTGATTGATGTTCATGTTGTCCGTGAATATCAACCAGCATTTCACCTAATTCTTTCAGCGATTGCATGGGAACCGGACTGCCATTGATAAAGCCCTTGGATCGACCCTCACGACTCATGATGCGTCGTATCATGCAACTGACATCATCATCCATGGACTGTTCGTGCAACCAGCTCAGGGCAGGGGAGTGCTTTTCCAGGTCAAATTCAACGGTCACTTCTGCACGCTCACAGCCATGACGAATACTATCGCTGTCCGCGCGATCCCCTAATGCGAGATTTAACGCATCTAACAGAATTGATTTACCGGCGCCGGTTTCTCCAGTCAGTACCGTCATACCGTTGTCGAGTGTGACAGACAATTCATCAACAATAGCAAAATTTCGAATAGTAATGCTTTTTAACATCAGTACTTAGGAGTCTCAGCCCAGTGTAGTTTTTCACGTAAGATATGATAATAATTGTGATCTTTGGGATGCAGCAATTGCAACCGTTTTTCTTTTTGCTGGATGACTACTTCGTCTCCAATTTCCAATTCCAGCACAAACTGCCCATCACAGGTCACCTGCGCTTTATAGCGTCCCGTTTCACTCAATACAATGCGTACAATGCTGTCAGACTTGACGGCAATAGGACGATTACTCAAGGTGTGGGGGCAGATTGGAACGATGACCAGTGCTTCCAGTCCAGGTTTGATAATTGGCCCGCCGCCAGACAAGGCGTAAGCAGTTGAGCCTGTCGGTGTGGCGGTAATAATGCCATCTGATCGATGCGTGTGGACAAATTCATCATTAATATAGGTATCTGTTTCGATCATATGGGCGACATGCAATTTATGGACAACCACATCGTTCAATGCCGTACCCGTAGCAATGGTTTCCCCCTGGCGGGTCACTTTGGCTTCCAGCAGAAAACGTTCTTCTACCAGGTAATCTCCGGCGAGAATTTCTGTCAGTTTCTGTTGTGCTTCATCAGGATAGACATCTGCCAGAAAGCCTAAACGGCCAAGATTAACGCCAACCAGGGGTACGCCATCATCACATAGTGTGCGGGCAGCACTTAACATGGTGCCATCACCGCCGACAACAATGACCAGGTCAGATTGTTGCCCAAGTGTGGTACGGTCAACACATTTCAATGAATGCAGGGCGATACGGTCGGCCGTTTTCTCGTCCAGCAGGACGTTAATATTTTTGCCCGTCAGGAACTCATTAATGGCAAGAATTGTATCGGTGATGCCGGGATCGTCAGATTTACCAATTAAACCGACTGTATTAAACGAATGTGTCATTGTTTTTAGAATTTAAGTGACGGATCACAAACTTAGCATGCAGCGCCAGCTTAGCAAAGTGGAATTTTTAAAGCGTTAATTAGGTTGACGGTACAATATTAGCACTCTAACATATTGAGTGCTAACGGATGCGGGATCATTATTTTGAAAAATTATGGCTAATAAAAAGCAACAAAAAGGATTGAACGATCGAGCCCAGAGTTTACTCAAGGTATTGGTCAATCGTTTTATTGAAGAAGGCCAGCCCATTGGTTCCAAATCCCTGGCGCAGTCTACCGATCTGGAAGTGAGTCCGGCGACGATCAGAAATATCATGGCAGAGCTGGAAGACCTCGGTTTCGTGAAATCCCCACATACTTCTGCAGGACGAGTGCCGACTGTTCAGGCATACCGCTTCTTTGTAGATAGTGTGATTGAATCTCAGCCTGTAGCTCAGCAGGCAATGTATGATGAATTGCATACCGAACTCAAGCAGGGACAGAACACGCATGAATTGGTGACCACAGTTTCTGAATTTCTCTCGGGGGTGACCAAGCTGGCGGGTATCGTCACCATGCCTAAAGTCCAGCAGATCATGCTGAAGCAGATTGAATTCATTCCGTTGTCTGATAATCGTGTGCTGGCCATTCTAGTCACCACCGATGGTGAAGTACAAAACAGGATTTTAAAAGTCCATCGTAATTTCAATAAAGATGAATTACGCACCTTATCCAACTTTTTTAATGAACAATTTGCCGGCATGGAGGTTTCCAGGGTACGGCAGGTGCTGTTGGGGCAAATTCAAAATGACCGTGACCACATGAATAAGCTGTTGAACGTGGCTGTAGATATGGCTGAGAACCTTTTTGGCCCACAACCAGGGGATGAGGACTATATTCTGGCGGGTCAGTCTAACCTGATGGGTAAGGACAAATTGTCGAATGTGGACAAGTTGAGGGTGTTATTTGACGCGTTCACGCAAAAACAGGAAGTACTGAGATTACTGGATCAATGTGTGAAAACAGAAGGGGTGCAGATTTTTATTGGTGATGAGTCTGGCTACGAGATTTTTGATGAATGTGGTGTGGTCACCTCGTCATACGCCATTGATGGAAAAGTGTTGGGAGTCCTGGGAGTGATTGGTCCAACCCGAATGGCTTATAACAAAATTATCCCGATAGTGGATGTTACAGCCAAAGTGATGGGCGCTGTCTTGAATTCCAGAAATTGACCCACATATAAATCGGTTATGAAATAGTCGTAAATCATAAATGCTCGAATAGTTACGTCATGACGTGCGAAAAAACAATAAAATGTGCGCGATTTACTCTTAAGAAAATACATTAAGTAAATGGAGAAAGTAGATGTCTGAATACGAAAAAAATGCTGAAGATATCATTGAGGATCAGCATGTGGAATCTCAGGGTGATTCCAGCCAGGTAGACGCTGATCAACAAACTGATGAAGACATCCACCTACTGCTGGAAGACGCGCGCAACAAGGCAGATGAACATTGGAATGAATTACTGCGGGTTCAAGCCGAGCTGGAAAACCTACGTAAACGCAATGCGCGTGACGTTGAAAATGCCCACAAGTTTGGTATGGAAAAATTTATTCAGGAAATGCTCCCTGTCTGGGACAGCCAGGCCATGGCGGTCGAGGCAGGAAAAGATGACAACATCAATCTGGAAAAGCTACGAGAAGGAATGGAGCTGACACTGAAAATGATGAATCAGGCGATGGAGAAATTCAATCTGGAAGAGATTAATCCCCTCGGAGAGACCTTTAATCCAGAGTTTCACCAGGCCATGTCCACGGTGCCATCAGAGGATAAGCCCAATAATACGGTGATCAATGTATTTCAAAAAGGTTATCTATTAAACGGCAGATTAATACGTCCTGCGATGGTGGTGGTAGCTAAATCAACGAATTCAGACAATTCTGCAGGAAAAATCGACGAACAGGCTTGAAATTTCAGCACAAAGCCCCATCTTTTGCAGTAGTTAAATAAATTAACCAAAAGTATACAAAATATAGATATTTGGAGAGATTGAATCATGGGAAAAATAATCGGAATTGACCTGGGTACCACCAACTCATGTGTAGCGGTGATGGAAGGTGGTAAAGCCAAGGTCATTGAGAACAGCGAAGGTGATCGCACCACGCCCTCTATTGTGGCCTTTGTCGGTGACGATGAAGTCATTGTCGGCCAGTCTGCAAAACGCCAGGCGGTCACAAATCCTGAAAATACACTCTATGCAGTGAAACGTCTTATCGGTCGCAAATTCACTGATAAGGAAGTGCAGAAAGATATCGATCTGGTTCCTTATAAGATCATCAAAGCCGAAAATGGCGATGCCTGGGTAGAAGCGGCTGGCAAGAAAATGGCGCCACCAGAAATCGCCGCGCGTGTTTTGCAGAAAATGAAAAAGACGGCAGAAGATTATCTGGGTGAGCCGGTCACGGAAGCCGTCATCACTGTACCTGCCTACTTTAATGACTCCCAACGTCAAGCCACCAAGGATGCGGGTAAAATTGCCGGCCTGGATGTGAAACGAATTATTAATGAGCCTACTGCGGCCGCACTGGCATTCGGTATGGATAAAAAAGAGGGTGATCGCAAGCTGGCTGTCTATGACCTCGGTGGCGGAACATTCGATATCTCCATCATTGAAATAGCCGATATTGACGGTGAGCATCAGATCGAAGTGTTGTCCACCAATGGTGATACTTTCCTGGGTGGTGAAGATTTCGATCAACGTTTGATTGATTATCTGGTTGAAGAGTTTGAGAAAGATCAGGGTATCAATCTCAAAAATGACCCGATGGCCCTGCAACGTTTGAAGGAAGGCGCAGAAAAAGCCAAGATCGAGCTGTCATCCAATCAGCAAACCGATGTCAATCTGCCATTTATTACCGCGGATGCATCTGGACCCAAACATCTAAACATCAAGATCACACGTGCCAAACTGGAATCTCTCGTTGAAGAACTGATCAAGCGATCCATGGACCCTGTCAAGCAAGCACTGACTGACGCCGGTATGAGTGCATCAGAAATTGATGACGTGATTATGGTTGGTGGTCAAACGCGTATGCCGTTGGTTCAGGAAGCGGTTAAAGATTTCTTTGGTAAGGAACCTCGTCGCGACGTTAACCCTGATGAAGCGGTTGCGGTCGGTGCGGCTATCCAGGGTGGTGTGCTTGGCGGTGAAGTGAAAGATGTCTTACTGCTGGACGTAACCCCACTGTCGCTGGGTATCGAAACCATGGGTGGGGTGATGACCAAGCTCATCGAGAAAAACACCACTATCCCAACCAAGGCAACGCAGGTGTTCTCAACTGCTGATGATAATCAGACAGCGGTGACAGTTCATGTGCTGCAAGGTGAGCGTGAACAGGCGGCGGCCAATAAATCATTGGGCCGTTTCGATCTGAGCGATATTCCACCCGCCCCACGTGGTATGCCGCAAATCGAAGTCTCCTTCGATATCGACGCCAACGGTATCCTGAACGTACACGCGAAGGACAAGGCCAGTGGTAAAGAGCAGTCGATTGTCATCAAGGCTTCCAGTGGTCTGACTGATGATGAAATCAACCGTATGGTGACGGATGCAGAAGCGCACGCGGATGAAGACAAAAAATTCCATGAATTGGTCAGTGTTCGCAATCAGGCTGATAATCTGATCCACGCGACCACTAAAGCGTTGACAGAATATGCCGATCAATTGGAAGATGGTGAAAAGGAAAATATCGACTCTGCAATCAATGACTTGAAAGAAGTTATTAAAGGAGAAGATAAGGAAGCCATCGAAACGAAAACAGCCAGTCTGGCAGAAATATCAGGCAAGCTGACCGAGCGAGCTTATGCAGAAAAAGCCAAGGCTAACGAATCGGCCGGCGGTGCTGAGCAACCGCAAGGAACGGATGCTAATGCAACAGCTGATGATGTCGTGGATGCTGAGTTTGAAGAGGTTAAGGACGATAACAAATAAGTTCTGACATTGACGTCTGGCCCGGAGGCAGTTTGCGGAAAATCCCGCAAGCTGCCCTCTGTCGTTAGGTGATCGGTAAAAATATTACGGGCTCTTATCAGAGCCTTTCAACGTTGAAGTGATTCATCATTATGTCAAAAAAAGATTATTACGAAGTTCTGGGTGTTGCTAAAAATGTTAGTGATGCAGATCTGAAAAAAGCGTTCAAAC
>Ga0316205_10002692_pt1 | contig 18008 bp, 17 predicted proteins | sample 3monthpyrite_MG_FD_204941 | JGI IMG/M metagenome (GOLD analysis project Ga0316205, IMG submission 204941) | Microbial mat bacterial communities from mineral coupon in-situ incubated in ocean water Damariscotta River, Maine, United States -... | ecosystem: Environmental > Aquatic > Marine >... | reverse complement strand
ACATGCCCAGATAGCCAAGCGTGGTCGCCCCCAGACCGACCAGGGCCAGAATGCCCCAGACCCGCCGCCCGCGGGGCCAGCGCCGCCCCAGAACCAGCCCCACGCCGACCAGCGCGGCACCGGCGACGAAGGCGCGAAGCGCGGCAAAGGTCAGATGCGGCGCATAGGCGAATCCGGCAACGATCAGCGGGAAGCAGACCGCCCAGAGGAACATCACCAGGATGATCTTGGCGACCTCAATGGCGGGCACGAAAATATCCCTTGTTGCCGTCCGACAAAGTGGTCATCCGCATTTGCGCAGACCCGACACGCCCTCAGCTGCGCCCTGACGATCGGATTGCTCCAGTTTATGCTCGGCCTCCGGGATGTAATCCCGAGTCATCGGCAGGTTTCCAACCTTGCGGGTCAGCTGGAACTGGAACACCACCAGCCCGTTATGCCGGAACCCGGCCTCGCAAGATGCCAGATAGAAATCCCACATCCGGCAAAAGCGATCGTCATAGAGCGCGGCGACCTTGTCGAGATTGGCCAGGAACCGCGTGCGCCAGGCTTTCAGGGTTTCGGCATAGTGCAGTTGCAGCACCTCCAGATCGGTGACGATCAGGCCGCTTTTCTCGATTGCGGGCGTGATTTCGGACAGCGACGGGATGTAGCCGCCGGGAAAAATGTATTTTCTAATCCAGGGGTGCGGGGCCGAAGGCAGGCCGACACTGCCGATGGTGTGGATCAGGGCGACGCCGTCTTCGTCCAGCAAATCGGCGACCTTGGCGAAATATTCGTCGTAATACCCGGCCCCAACATGTTCGAACATGCCGACCGAGACGATGCGGTCATAGCGCTCCGTCTCCAACCGGTAGTCCTTGAGCAGGAAGCGGGCGTTCTCCGCCAGCCCTTCGCGTTCGGCCCGCGCCTGGGCATGACGCTGCTGTTCGACCGACAGCGTGACGCCGGTGACATCGGCCCCGGCGGCGCGGACCAGAGACAGCCCCAGCCCGCCCCAGCCGGAGCCGATATCGAGCACCTTCAGCCCCGGCTCTAACCGCAGCTTGGCGGCGATATGGCGCATCTTGCGGGCCTGCGCATCCTCGAGACTGTCCTCGGGCGTCTCATAATAGGCGCATGAATACTGCCGCTCGGCGTCGAGGAACAAATCATAAAGATCGTCGGACATGTCATAGTGATGCGCCACGTTTTCCTGCGCCTTCCCGATCGGGTTGTGCATCATCAGCCGCCGCCCCAACATGCGAATCCGCCGCTTGACCCGAAGCAGCCAATGGCCGCGAACAGACCCGATGTTGACAAGACACAGCTCGAGGAAATCGTAGATATCACCCTGCTCAATTGTCAGAGTACCGTCCATATAGGCCTCGCCCAGGGCCAGATCGGAATTGAAGGCGATCCGGCGTACGGTTTTCCAATTGTGGATTGCGGCGACTACCGGCGACGCGCCCGTGCCGAAGCTGTGGGTCCGGCCATCGGGCAGTCGCAGGTCCAACCGGCCCGTGCGAATGATTCGCGAAAGGGTGGCCTTGAGTGCCATTTCGGATATCGGCGCGCGACGTCCGGGGTGTGCCCGCTCCTGTGCCGGTGGCTGTGACCGTGATGGCGAAAATGTCGGTGTCATGTTCGAATTACTCATTAATTTTTCCATTGTCTCGTCGTTTCCGGCCTGCCCAACCTGGCGGGTCAGACGCCGTAGCCGTAGTTCCAGGCCGGAATCCGGCCCATCTGAATATCGACATTGCCCTCTCCGGCGACGCTCTCGGCGGCAATGCGGATCGCGGTCTCCTCGAAATCGCTGTCGACCGCACCCCAAATACTGACCTGACCGTCGCGCACAACCACATTGACCAGCGACACCGATATGCCGGGCACCTCGGTCAGAACCTCGGAAATGCGCGCGCGCAACAGGCGATCGTCGGTATCGCACTCGGATATGGTTTCTGGCAGAACGGCCAACCCTTGCAGCAGGTTGGCGCGGCTTACGATCCCTACCAATATGCCATCGCGCAGGACGGCAACCCGTTTGATCCGCTGGCTCTCCAGCATCCGCGCGGCCTCGCCGATGGGCATGTCCTCGGGCACGGTGATGACGTTCTGCGTCATCACATCGCGGGCCTTGGTGCCGTGGGTCTTGACGTAGTCGGCGGCAGTCGGTCCGCTGGCGGTCAAAAGCTCGAGCCACCACGACCGGCGCGGTGCATCGGTCTGCGCAACGCGGCGCATAAGATCACCCTCACCGACAATCCCGACGACGACGCCGTCGGCATCGACAACGGGAACCCCGCTGATGTGGTGCTCGAGCAACAGCCGGGCGATATCTGCGACCTGCGTATCGAGGGTCACGGTCACCACTTTCTTCGTCATAACATCCTTGATCAGCATCGGAAGTTCCTCTTCTTGGTATCAATCAATCGGTAGGCCTACACGTCTGCAACAGCGCCCTCGTGGCGGCCATGGGTGCACCAGACGCAATCGCAATCAACATGGTTGCAACTGGGATCGGCAAGCGGCGCGCGATACCAGCGGCGCGCCAATGGCAAGAGCAGGCGCTTGGCTGGCGTCAGGCGGTAGGCCCGTTCCAGCAGTTGCCCGGCATCTCGCCGGGCAAGGCGGCTGACGGCGAATTTCATTCCGCCCTCGCCCGCAAGGTTGAACACGAAGCGGTTGACGATGCCAGCCTTGAGCCAGGGCCCAAGCTCGTGCTGCCACAACGCAGCATAATCGCGGTCTTCAAGAATGCTTTGCGCAGCCAGCACGCCCGAGCGGATCGCATAGCGCATCCCAAACCCCGCCAGCGCATCCTGAAACCCGGCCTGCTCGCCGATCACCGGGTGCCGGCCCTGCACGGCACTGACCGGCAGCCGCATGTTTCCGAACCCGCCGAAGGGGCGCGGGTTACGCATCTCCAGGCCAGCATTGAGCCGGAAGAATTCCTCGGTCGCGGCCAGATACCGGGCCTGATCGCGAAACCCAGTGAACATGCAGCTGGCCACCGTGCCGCGCCCGTCCTTGACCAGCAGATAGGCATAGCCCCCCGGGGCCAGCCGATGACCAAGCGCCAGCCAGGCACCGTCGGCCATGTCTGAATCGAAGATACGGCCGACGGCAATCACGCCGGCCTGACGGGGACCAGTGGCGAGTATACCGGCACCGTCGAAATTGCGCACACGGTCGCCAAAACGCACCTCGGCACCCGCGGCGCGGGCCTGATCCAGAAGCGCGCGGTCCAGTGTGCCGGCGGCCCGGCCACGGCGGACCAGATAAAACAGCGGTCGCGCACCGCGCACCGGATAGCGCCGTCCGGCGGGATCAAAGACCGTCCCGGCATCATAGGCGTGATGTTCGAAATCCGCAGCGATACCTGCGCCGCGCAGTTCTTCCAGCACGTCCGTATCCCGCGACCAGTTCTCAAGCCCCTGAAAATCGTCGTGAAAGCGATGCCCGACGTCAGAATGCCATTCGCGCACCGTCACCCGACGCCCCGCCCGCGCCAGAACGGCGGCGCAGGCCAGACCTGCGGGCCCGGCCCCGACAATCGTGATTTCGTCTTGCTGCATCATGTCATGCCTTGTGTCTTGCACCCAACGGGATGGACGCCCGTTCCGGCGTCAGCACCCTTTGCGGCGCGGCTTGTCCGAATCGGGCGCATTCGGGGTTTCGCCTTCGAGTGTAGAGGAACTGTCCGCAGGCGCATCAGCCGTCTGTCTGTCGCGATCATCATAATTGTCACGACTGCGGTTTCCGTGTCCATGCCCGCCCCCGTGGCCTCTACCGCGACCGCCGCCGCGCCCACCGTGACCGCCACCAAACAGCCCGCCAAGGCCGCCGCCGTGGCCTCCAAGCGATCCGCCGCCATGACCACCGCCGCGACCGCGCATCAGAAAAAACACTGCCCCGCCACCGATCAACAAGACCAGCAACCAGTTTTCGGAAATCCACTGCATTTCGTTTTCTCCCAAGCAAGGTCCCTCTCGGGGCGTTCGCGCGCCGCGTCAGTGGGCGGCCAACATCATTAAGACGCCGCTCGGGCGAAAATATTTCCGTGCTGTTGGCGTAAACCGGCCAAGAGGGAGGGACAGCGAGGCCTTATCGGCCTCCGATCCGGGCCAGTGTCTCGATCCTGTGGGGATGGCAGCGCAATCGTCAAAGCCGGGTTTCGGGGCACCTCCTACACCTGGCGGGCCGCAGGTTTCGCAGACCTGCCCGCGCAGCCGCACCGCGAGCGTGGCCGGAATGACGCCCATCGCGGCAGAGATCCGGGATCGGTTCCGAACGTCGGCGTTCGGGCTTTCCTGCACGCAGGCCGAGCCTCTGTCACCTGACCTGCGTTTTTTTCCTGTCATGCCGGGATGGCCCGTCAGGTGTCCACTTGGTACATGGCCGTCTTGAAGTTCCATTCCGTCCTATTACGTCTTGCTAGCCGACATGGCGACAAATCAGGAGTTCCCGATGGGATCGAATACCGAAACGGAAGTCCTGGTTCTACAGGGCGGCGGTGCGCTTGGGGCTTATCAGGCCGGTGCCTACGAGGCGCTATTTGCCAGCGGCCGGCGTAATGCTTGGGTGGCAGGTGTGTCGATTGGCGCGATCAACGCCGCGCTGATTGCCGGCAACCCGCCCGAGCGCCGCATCGAAAGGCTGCACGCCTTCTGGGATCTGGTGTCGTCCGGCAGTGCCGCCATGCCGTTTCTCGCGGGCCTGATGCCACGCGGATTTTACAACGAACTGAGCGCCGGGGCGACGATGGCGCAGGGTGTTCCCGGCTTCTTTTCACCGCGCTTTCCGCCTGCAAGCATGATGCCCGCTGGCACCGCCGGTGCCAGCAGCTTTTACGACACGGGCGCGCTGCGCGACACCCTGACCGATCTGGTGGATATCGATTATCTCAATACCGGGCCCGTACGGGTGTGCACCGGTGCCGTCAACATCGAGACCGGCAACATGACCTGGTTCGACAGCGCCAAACAGGTGATTGCGGTCGAGCATATCATGGCGAGTGGCGCGCTGCCGCCGGGGTTTCCGGCGGTCGAGATCGACGGGCAGTTCTACTGGGACGGCGGGCTGGTGTCGAACACGCCGCTGCAATATGTCTATGACGAACGCTCCGACGCGGATCTGTGCATCTTTCAGGTCGATCTGTTTAACGCGCGCGGTAAAATGCCGACCTCGATCTGGGACATCGAAGCGCGCACCAAGGACATCCGCTTTTCCAGCCGCACCCGGCTGAACACCGATCTTTTGTGCGACATGCATGTGACGCGCGGGGCGGGCAGACGGCTTTATGAAAAACTGCCGCCCGAGCTGCGCGAGGACCCCGACGCGCGGGCGCTTTTGTCCAATGACTGCGACCCCACGCTCACCATTGCGCATCTGATCTACCGGCAGACCAAACACGAAAACCAGTCCAAGGATTACGAGTTCTCGCGGGCCTCGGTGCGCGATCACTGGCAGGCGGGAATGGAGGATGTGACCGCAACGCTGACCCACCCGGACTGGCAGGCGCGCCACAACGACGCCGCCCATGTCCGCGTGTTCGATCTGACAAAATCACGGGCGCAGCAACAGCCTGCCTGACCGGAGACATGCCATGAACCTGCAAAACATCCGCGACACCGCCTTTGCGATGCCGCTGACCAATCCGTCCTATCCGCCGGGGCCGTACAAATTCGTCAACCGTGAATACATGATCATCAGTTATCGCACCGATATGGACGCCCTGCGCGCCGTGGTGCCGGAGCCTCTGGAGGTGACCGAGCCGGTTGTGAAATACGAATTCATCCGGATGCCGGATTCGACCGGTTTCGGCGATTACACGGAATCCGGTCAGGTGGTCCCCGTCAGCTTTGAGGGCCGCAAGGGCGGCTATGTTCATGCGATGTATCTCAACGACGACAGCCCGATCGCGGGCGGGCGCGAGATCTGGGGCTTTCCCAAGAAATTGGCCGAACCCTGCCTGCATGTGGAAAAGAACGCGCTGGTCGGCACGCTGAACGTCGGCTCGATCCAGGTGGCCAGCGGCAGCATGGGTTACAAGCACCGCGAACTGGACCTCGAGGCGGTGCGCCAGAGCCTGCTGGCACCCAGTTACCTGCTGAAGATCATCCCGCATGTCGATTGCACGCCGCGCATCTGCGAACTGGTGGAATATTACCTTGAGGATGTGACGGTGAAAGGGGCCTGGAGCGGCCCGGCGGGGCTGGAGCTGCACCGCCACGCGCTGGCACCGGTGGCCGACCTGCCGGTGCTCGAGGTGCTGTCAGCCACGCATATCCTGGCGGACCTCACTCTGGGGCTGGGGCGCGTCGTGCATGATTACATGCCGCATTTCCAACAGCCGAAAGCCTGACCTTTCAGGCAAACATCTCCGGGCATTCGCGGGCGCATTTGTTGGTCAGGATGATATAGACCAGATGCAGCGTCGCCAGCCCCGCCAGCAGGCAGAAGAACGAGATATAGGCGTATTGCAGAAACGCGATATCTACCACGACGACCGCCACCAGCGTCAGCGCGAAATGGCGCACATGCTTGTAGCGCGACAACGCCGGCGGCACGATGATAAGGGCAAGATAGATCGTGTTGGTCATCCAGCGCGGCATCATGAAATCAAGCCACATGGATCTTTCATAGGCCAACGACTGGTTGTTGATCTCGACCACGACCATGTCACTGTTCAGCCCGTGCGGGATGTAGAGCAGCAGCCCAAAACCCAGCCCTATCAGCGCCAGGATCAGGAACAGCCGTTTGCGAGGGCTGTCATCGGGCTCCAGCACATAGACCGAAAACGGCACCCAGATCGGCCACATGAACCAGGTGAAAAAGATGAACCCCATCGCCCCCCACAGCACCGTCAGGGGATCGTTTCCATTCATTCCGACCCAGACGAAGCCCTCGGTGAATTGCTGCAAACCGGCGAAAAGCGGCATCAGCGCAATCGGCAGGTAGCGCTTGTTGCGCCGCCAGGCGGCGACCGAAATGGCGGCCCCTCCACCAACAAGAAAGACACTTGCGGCAAAGCTGACATTGGCGGACAGGCACATGGGCGATCTCTCTCAGAGGGCGGGTTACATTCGCGACGGAACCGCTGGACGGAGCGTGCGTCGGGACAGACTAGGCGGCACATGCGCACTTGTCACCGGGCAATGTGCGGGCGGCGTGCCGGGATCAGCCGGCGGGCACCGCGAAGACCAGCACAAAGGCCAGAACCGCACCGATCGCCACGAAACGGATGCGTTCCAGATTGTTGCGGCAGACCGAATAGGCCACGACGCATTGCATCAGGTAGTAGATTGCATCAGGTAGTAGAAGGCAAAGGCGCGCGAGGCCAGCGCGATGATGGTAAAGGTCGAGCCGGTCCAGGCCAGCGCTATCGCTGCGACACCCACCGCCAGATAGCCCCAGCGCGGCGCGATGCGCCTGTGGCTGGTCTCTTGCAGATTGGCCACCGCAGCCAGAGTGTCTGCGACGGCGGCAGAAAATTGCGACAGACCGGCACCGATAATCAGCGGGATTGGCAACAGAAACGAGGCCGCCCCGGCCAGGGCTATCAGGCTGCTGTCGCCGTACTCGCCGTTCAGCAGGGACACCAGCGGCTGCGCCAGGGTGACAAAGGCGACATAGATCGTCAGCGAGACATACTGCGACCAGCGCGCAGCGCGGATGCGGGTTCCGGCATCAAACTGCTCGCCCAGATAGCGGGTGGTCTCAAACCCCTGCACGACGATCAGGGTGCCCGCGACGATTGTCGCCACCTGCCAGGCGCTGCGCTGCGGCCATTCGGGCATCACGAAATAGCCCTGCTCCAGAACCTGCCCGACATCGAAAATCGCGAACCCGGCCAGCAGCGCCGCGAGGATCACGAGCGTCAGGTAAAGCGCCCAGCGTTCCAGCTTTTCCAGCGGAACCAACCCTCCGAACAGCCCGATCACCGTGATCGCGCCGATGATGACACTGGTCATCAGGCTTTTGTTGAAAGCCGTGTCGAGCCCGAAGCCCGCCAGCACGAAAGCCGACAGGATGTGCACGTAAAGGCAGATCGAGATCACGTAGGCCCCGATCAGCGCCACGTCCGAGACGCGCTCGGCCAGCACCGTCAGGCGCTTGCCTTTCGCCTCCAGCACAGGCTCGGCGCAGAGGATGTTGTGGCGCACGATGGCACCGACCTCATGCGCCACCAGAGCCACGACCACCATCGCGACGATCGCATAGGGGCCGACCGCGCTGGCCAGAACCGGCACCACCACCAGAAAGCCGCTGCCGAAGATCGAGGCCAGCGGTGTGCTCATCGCCGGAGCCGTTCGACGCAGACCGCCAGGGCGGTCTTTGCGCTGCAATGAGGTGTTTATCATGATCTCGGGTGTCATTCGGGACTTCGGATCAAGCCGATCCGGCTTGCACGGGCACGTTGCACCGTTGCGGTCTGGCGCGCAAGCCAGTTTTTATGCGGTCCGTATATAGCGGTTCCGCTCGATGCGCGCCCTGAATATGGTGAAAATCTCGCCAGAGGTCGCGATGATGGCAAGGTCGATCCGCAGTGCACCGGCACCATCGCGGCAAGGCCCGCCGCTGGATGAACCAAACGCGCCACAATGGTGCCGCGGTTGGTCCTGTGTTGGTTGACGGCGGCGGCCAATTGGCGGCAACGGTCGAGCTTCTTGCAGCATGGCTCCGCTCCAACGGCAGGCAGCTTGAAGTTGGCGAAATGGACATCAAGCATTCCGAGTGATCGATGCTCTGCAGATCGATCTGAAGACCGGGAAACGGACCCGCTTCTATCTGCAGATGCGCACTTGTTCCCGTAATACCGTATAGTCGGCCATCATCTCGACGACGGCCGATCTTTCCGGCAGCAGAGCGAGTTCCTCCGTCGCTCGATTCCGAATTTCCCGACTGTATTCCACGACCAGCGGACATGCCGCCGAGCCGGTCGCTTCAAAACCCGCCGTCGCGCAGCCGGTCAACCAGCTCGTCGCGATCATGAGGACGGCGAGCGGCCGCCTCCAACATCCGACGTTGGATTTCATTGGCCTTCTCCCTCGTTTCAAGGCGTTCCGCCAGGCGACCGACGCGCTCACCGGTGCGGCGGATCGACAGCAGGAACAGGATGATGGCGAGTGCAATGGCACCGTAGCGCAGGGCGACCCGCGCCAGTGGGCTTGCCGAGATTAGGCCCAGCATGGTGGCGATCATCGCTGCCCCCGCTTCCAATCATCGAGGCGCGCATAGATCGTGATCGCAATGCCCACGAGAGCCAAGGCGATGAACACCCAGCGGAGTGTGTCGAGATATGGCACCAGCGGCAGAACGGCGGCCTGCGTTTCAGCCATGACATCCTGCGCGACCTCAACACCCGCCGCCCCCAGTGTCGCCAAACCGGCCGTCCCGCCAGCTTTCATCGTACGGCTTTGCGCAAGCACCTCGCGAACTGGCGGCGCGTCCTCGGCGAAGGCGGTTGCCCGGATGGGGAAGCGCTCGCCCCATTGGCGGGCCGGTCCAAGATCGACATGGATGAAGCCAGAGCGTGGATAGAATCCAAACCCGATGAAGCCGACCGCGCGGGCTGCCGTTTCGAATGCAACGGGATCGTGGTTCGACATGGCAATGTCGAAGGCCGCGCCGTCCATGTGCTTGGACCGCGTAGCGCCGCCGACGGCGCGATTGTGCTCCGGGCTTCGATAGGCGGAGCGGACGATCAGCGGCTTCCCCAGGCGGTCGCGCAGCGCCTGAAGCTTGTCAAGCGCGGGCTCGTTGATCTGCAGCTTGCCGGTGCCGCGGCAGGCGATCTCGGCCGGGCTGAAGTTGGTCCAGCGCCAGGCGCTTTCCGGAACGTCGCGCCAATGATCGTAAAAAGTCGTGGTCATGTTGTCCTCCAAAAACGAAAAAACCCGCCACGTGGGCGGGTCGGTTGGGCTGACGGGTTGGCATGGGGCGCAGTTACGGACTGCCGCCGAAGATTTTGAGCTTGATGGCGATGCCCGCGAGCAGCGCCAGCATCACGCCGGTGGTGATCATACGGACGGCGGTCTGCATCACGGTGCGGCGCACCAGCCGGATGCAGTCCAGTAGCGAGCGCAAATCCCGGATATCGAGCGCCGCTTCTTCACCGTCGAGGCCGACATCGGCGAGTGCGCGCTTCGCGCCTTTCTCGGCAGCGCGTGCCAGCATCGCCTCGAACTCAGCGTCGGGCATACGGACAAAGCCCTGATCGGATCGGGGTGGTGTCATGGGCTATTCCTCCAGCCGCTCAGCCGACCTTGCAGCCCCAGAAGGACGTGTGGTCGGCGGCGAAATAGCCGTCCGCGACCCGGAAGTACCCTTGCAGTTCGATGGTGTCGCCCGCCGTCAGCGGCACCATGGTCTGGAGCCAAATGGCGGTAGCCAGCGAGACATGGGTGGCGGAGATCTCGCCAAAGGAACCCCGGATTTCCGTGGCTCCGTTCAGCACAAGCCGCCCACGCATGCGGGCCGTGGCGCTGGCGTTGATCTTGTAGAGCAGCGTTGCGCCAAACAGGTATGTCCCGTCCACAGGTGCTGTGAAGAGGTTGGTCCCGGAATCGAAACAGCCCTGATCGTTGTAGTCGGTGTTGTTGAGGCCGATCTTCGTCCAGGCTCCGACGCCGACATAGTTGTCGTAGTTCGTCCAGGCCTTGAAGCGCGGCAGTTGCGGCTGGTCGACGATGCCGTTCGTGTTGTCGACGCTCAGCCCGTCGAAGAAGGTGCTGCCGTCGGCGGAGACTGCCAGCCGGAACCGGTCGGACCCAAAGAGCCCTACCAGCGCCTTCGTCACGAAATTGGTCTGGAGCGTGAGCCCGAGATCGTCGCCCGCGGCCTCCTTGTTCATTGTATAAAAGAGATCGCCAGTCCCGCCTTCGGCCACGGTTTTTGCCGTCCAGAGCGCGGCGTTCAGCTTGGCCGAGAACGGGTTGGCGGCATCGGCGGTCGTTCCGAGTCCGAGCAGCGCAATGCTCTGCAGCGCGTCCGGGGTCGTGCCGATCCAGTCCGCGCCATCATAGACCAGCAGCAACCCCTCGTCTTCAACCCATGCCCGCCAGCCGATCCGGGGCGGCAGGCGAAGCCATGCGCCATCCGTGAACAGCGCCACGTTCAGGTCCCAGCCCGCCCAATCGCCTGTACCGCCGTTGGCGACGATATAGCGGTCACCATCTGCGGGCGAACCGAGCGGCGCGGTCAGATCCCGATCGAGAACAGACAGTTGCACGAGACCATCCAGCAGGCGCAGGGCCTCGTTGTGGGTGACATGCTTCTGGGCCTGCGCCGCCAAAATGTAAGGGAGCAGCAGGTTCGTGGTGGCGTCGGACATGAGATGGTCCTCAGAATGTGAGTGTGACGGTTTTGGCGGCACCCCGCCCGATCAGGGCAGAGAGCTGGAAAATGCCAATATCGAGCGTGTCGCCGGGCGCGAGCAGCGCACCCCAATCGGCCGTTTGCTGGGCGGCTGTGTAGATTGCGCTTGTTGTGGTCACGCTCAGCACCCGCTTCACCGTGCTGCCATCGAGGATCTCGACCTCGTAGACTTCGACCTCCTCGATCAGCGGCACCTCCACCGCGCCCCAGCTGTCGGCTGCGAGGGCCCGGGACCGCCGCGCCCAGCGGATCGTCAGATCACCCGGCGTGCGCGGCCTGCGCCACGGCTGCTCGACATGGGCCACCGAGAATGGCCGCAGGCCCACGCCCACCGGCGTGAAGGCTTGCGCCACATAGGTCTCGTCGCTGACAGATCGGCTTGCCGGGCCGATGCGCAAGTTCCAGGGAAGGCCGAGATCGCCCTCGGAAATCGGCAGCGACGCAAGCGTGCTGTCCAACACGACGACCCGTGCGCCCGCAGGTGCCGGGTCGGCCATGGCTGCTTCCGTACCGCGCTGGCCTCGCAGCAGACGCGTCAGGCTATAGCGGCCCGGCGCGATCAGGTCTGCTGTGCCTGCCTGCACGATTTCCCAGACACCAGACGCGGCCTCGATGGCCAGCGCATTGGCACCGCCGAAGAGGGTCAGGTCCGTGACGCTTTCTATCGTGCCCGTCAGCAGATCAACCACCAGCGCATTGCCGAGATCGAAGCGTGATGTGGGACCCGCGTAGAAGTCTGAGACCAGCGCGCCGATCCGGGCACGGCCGCCAAAGGTGGTCAGCACTTCAAACCCATCCGTTGACGGGCTGCGAAACACTGCCATCTCCCCCGGCCAGGGAACGGCATGGGCCGCGACAAACGGCCGGTGCGCGGGCTGATCCTCGGTCAGCTGCGGCAGATCCAACAGCACGACCTCGGGCGCGCCGAACACAACGGCTTTTGACAAGGACGATGGTCGTGGTGACCCGGGTGGCAGATCGTGGGCTTCCCGGTCCTGACGGACAGCTTCGATCCCACGGGCCTCCGCGTCTGCGATGGAGACAAGCCGCAGCGGGATGTGCCGCCCGTCATGTTCCAACGTAACAACGTCCGCTGGATCCAGTGCCAGCCGCGAGGGAGGCAGGCGGAATGCAGCTGTCTCTCGCCCGGTCCATGCTTCCATCAGCGCGCGGCGGCAACGCCGTTCAGCTTCCTCTGGCGGGACTGCCATGGGAAAACTCTCCGAGGCGATCCGGCTCGTATCCACGGTGATCCGTCGCGCCTCGACGAGGGCGGCGTCATAATCCTCGTCAGCCCGTGCAACCTGCCATTTGAGCGCCTGCGGCAGTTCGGTTTCCTGCGCACGCGTGAGTTCCAGAACGTCACCCTCGCGAGCCGCAACAAGATCGTCGTGCGTTACACTGGCAACCGCTGCGCGCCCCCGCATGACGAAACGGATCAACCCCTCGGTCTCGATCGCGTCAAACCCGAAATGCCGCGACAGCGTGGTGATCGAGGCGCGGGGGGATTCCAGTGCGCCGATTGCGTAGCCCTCTACCGCGCCCCAGAGGCCGGTAACGTCGACCCGGGGCTCCGGCATTCCAGCCCGCAGGCAGAGATGCCGGACGAGCGCCGCGAGCGACACCGCGCCAAGCCGCCCGGTCAGCCAGTGGCCGAGCCGCCAGTTCGCGCCGTCCGTCCAGACATCGGTTAGCGCCGGAAAGAACGGATAGGGCCGCGCGTCCCAGGTCCAGGCCGCGCATTCGGGAACGTGCACCATCCGGTCGCCATAGATGCCGGAAACCGGATTGTTCGCGGCCTCGCCCCACCAGAGATATGTCGCCTCGAGATAGGCCCGCTGGATCGCATCGTCGCGCCAGCCCCGCGAGAAATGCGGCGTGAAGCTTTCGGACGACTTCGGATCAAAAAAAACGTTCGGCTGATTGGTGCCACGGTCGATAGCGGGGCAGCCGAGCTCGGTGAACCAGATCGGCTTCGACTGCGGCACCCATGCCGTCGGTGTCCCGCTCTCGACCCCGCCCGGGCGATCGTAATGCGCGTTCGACCACCAGGCGCGGAGATCCTTGTAGCGAAACACCCACGGCTTGCTGGCAGCGCCATCACTGATCGGCGTCCGGACCTGCGCGGCGCGATCAGCCTCGGAGCCATAGAACCAGTCGAAACCTTCGCCGCCCGCGATGTTTCCCTGTAGATAGGCCCGGTCGTGGATCGCGGGCCAGCCCTCCTGTGCATCCAAATGCTCGAACCCGTCCCGCCAGTCGGAAAGCGGCATGTAGTTGTCGATACCGACGAAATCGATGTCCGGATCGGCCCAGAGCGGGTCGAGGTGGAAGAACACGTCGTCGCTGCCATCGCCCGGCTGGTGCCCGAAATATTCCGACCAGTCGGCGGCATAGCCAATCTTCGTCCCGGAGCCGAGGATCGAGCGCACATCCGCGAGCAAGTCTCGATACGCCTGCACAGCCGGATAGGTGCTGGCGCCCGAACGGATCGTTGTCAGCCCCGGCATTTCCGTGCCGATCAGGAAGGCGTTGACCCCGCCCGCCGCCTCGCAGAGATGGGCGTAATGCAGCACCATGCGGCGCAGACCCCAGTCGCCGGATGGCCCGGTCCAACTGACGTTCTCGCCTGAGACGCTGAAACTGCCGGGTGTCGCGGCACCGAACAGCGCCGCGATCTGCGTGGCGGCCGTGGCGGTCTTGTCCACCGTCCCGGCGAAGCCAGCCGCAGGCGAACAGGTGATCCGCCCCCGCCAGGGAAAGGCGGGCTGGCCTGTCTCAGCGGCATTGTCGAAATACGGGTTCGGCAGGCTGTTGCCCAGCGGCACGTCCATCAGGATGAACGGATAGAAGGTGACGCGCAGCCCGCGCGACTTCATCTCCTGGATCGCCTGCACGACCGCGAAATCTGCGGGCGTGCCGCCATAAACCGGGCGATCCTGATCATCGCGGCTGACCAGAAAGGCATTGGCGCGGCTGACGCCATTCACGGACCATGCCGACGGCGTTGTGGTTTTTGCGGAGACCTCGACGCCCGGCCGCACCTTGCAATTGCCCGCGCGCAGATCGTCGCCGAACCACGCCACGACGAGGCTGACGCTCTCGACGTTCGGGGCCATGGCCTGCAGCCGGTCCAGCGCCACCACCATGTCGGCGGTGTCGGTCAGTGCGTTGAGGTTCTCGGGCTCGGACGAGCCGCCACTGCCCTTCCGGATGCCCTGCGTGGCATAGGCGAACTCGCCCGAGGCCGGGATCATGGTGACCGCCTGAGTCAGCCCCTCCGCCGTGTCGGGATCGGCCAGCGGGCGGAAGACCTCAAAACTCAGTTGCGGGATGCGGTTGCCGTAATTCCCAAGCGGCAGGTCCTCGAAGACGACATAGGCGGTGCCTCGATAGGCGGGCGTGTTGGCCACGCCCATCTTCGCCGAAATGAACGGATCGGCCGCTTGGTTCTCGTCGCCCGGATACCAGCGCCAGGTGATCCCGGCGGTGTCCAGCAGCTTGCCGTCGGCCCAGACCCGGCCAATGCCCGTGATCGGCCCCTCGCAGAGCGCGACCGCAAAGGAGGCATAGTAGAAATATTCGGTGGTCTTGACTTTGCCGCCACCCCCGCCGCCCTTGCCGCCGCCCTGCGTGGTGGTCTTGGTCTCCTCGCGAAAATCCGTCGCCCAGATGATATTGCCGCCGATCCGCATGCGGCCATAGAGGCGCGGGATCACTGCCCCTTCGGTGGCCGATGTGATGCGCAGATTGTCCATCCGCGCACCTTCGATCCGCTGGGTTGGCGCCAGTGACGAGATGATCCAGCTGTCGACAACCGATCCGATGGTGGAGCCGATGAAACCGCCGATGGTGGCTGCACTGACGCCGAGGATAGCGCCACCAATGCTGCCGCCAATGGCAGCACCAGCGGCACCGAGGACGAGGGTAGCCATGGGATAATCTCAGCGTTGCGGAAACATAAAGGCGAAGGCGATGCGCCGCCGCCAGGACGGGGTGAGCGGCTCCTCAATCACGCCGAGCCGCTCGTAGGCGTGGAGGAAGGCATCAGGCCCGGTGAGGATCCCGACATGCTTGGCAATGGCGCGGGGCATCATGCGGAACAGGACCAGCGCGCCCGGAACGACGTCAGCAGGTGCGATCTCCAGCATCATGCGCCGCGCGCCCTCGGCCAGTACCTCGCGCGGTCCGGTCTCGCCCCAATCCCGGCTGTAGGGCGGGATCGGGAACGGCTCGGGGCCGACGACCTCGCGCCAGACGCCGCGCGCCAACCCGAGGCAGTCGCAGCCAACGCCCCGAAGGCTGGCCTGGTCGTGATACGGCGTGCCCAGCCAGGACCGCGCTACCTTGATAACCCGCTGTGGTTTGGCAGCATTCAAAGCACCGCCCCCTCGTGCCCACCATCCTTGGTGGCATAGCGGAGAACCGCGTCTTGGCCGGGGATGTGCGGGAAGCCACGAAAGTTGACGGTATTTGCGAACTTCGCGCCGCAGGTCTCCAGGCGCTTGTCGCAGCCTGCGCGGACAATGAAGGCGTCACCGCCAGTGATGGACCGCACAGGCGCTTCGAGCAGCGTCATCACCGCGATGGCATCCGTCAAATCATGTGAAATGACCTCAGCTCTCCGCCCGACATTTGCCCCGCTGGTCCATTCAACGGTGCCAAACGTAAACCAGCCCGAGGTAAAGCCGCCGAGGCCCGACGCAGTGAACGCCCGGTCTCGCAATAGATCGATAACGCCGCCTGTGCCCTTGAAGGTGGACCCCTCGAGATCGACCCCACAGCGTCCGTCACCAAGGGCCGCATCACAGGTCGCCTGGAAGGTCCGCCCGACCGTCTGGCCGAGGACATGGGCGAGCGAACGGACCTCTGCCACAAAGGCGAGCCGCCCGCGCCGGATCTGGCCGATGGCGCCGCGGCGCATCAGGACGCGCTGGCCGGTGTCCGCCCAGTTCACGCGCCAGACCTCGACCTCGGCGTTGTCCCAGCGGCCGTCGAGGATATCGATCTCGGTGATCCGGTCGGAGGTCAGCACGCCCTCTGCGTCCTGTGCATCGACCGACAGGTCGGAGCCAGAGCGTACCTCTGACGCCGTCAACCCGCTTTCCGGCTCGAAATCGGTGCCGTCGAAGCTGAGCGTCCGGTCGTGGTCGGTGAAGCCGAAACTCGTGGTATCGGCGCGGACGATGCGCCAGCACCAGGCGAGCGTGGTCGTGCCCTCGTCCAGATGCGTTTGCAGATCGGGGATAATGCTTTTCATCGGCGCAGTTCCAGCAATGGGATGGAGGTGATCGAGCCCAGCCGCTCGATATCAAGCGTCACGTCGAGCGCGTCGGTGTCGAAGCGGACGGGCACGTCGAACTCGAAGCCCGCAGTGATGGCGACGCCAGCGTCAGGCGCGGTACCGAAGGTGACGACGCCGGTCGTGGTATCGACCGACCAGCCGGAGGGCTGCTCCACCCCGCCGAGCGCAATGCGCACGGTTCCGGTCACTGGTTTAGCGATGGCGCGCGTCCAGGATTGCGCCCCGGAGGTGTAGCGCTTGACCAGTTGGAAGGCGGTCGTCGCGCCGTCGCCGGTGCCAATCGCCTGATCGTTCGGTGCTGGCGTTCCCGAGGGAAGGCCGGACTTGTGGTCGCCCCAGTCCTTGAACCGGAACCCGTAGAGCCGACCGTTTCGCGCCTCGAAGAAAGCCACGACCGCCGCCAGATCGTCAGTGCGGCGGATGCCATAGGCGACATCGTAGCGGCGGCGGCTGTTCGCCCAGCTGGCGTTGCGCTCCTCGTCGCCGGAAGCGAGCTCGACAATCTGCGTCCGCCGCTCCGGCCCACCGCGCGCGCCCCGGCTGATGTTGTCGGGAAACTGGACCTCGTGAAACGCCATCACATGCCCCTTCGCCCGAGCGACACCGCGCGAGCGATGTCGGCCGCGACCTGCGTCCTGGATTGGCGGAAGCTCTCGGCATCGCGGGCCATGATCGTGACGTTCACACCGCCGCTCGTGCCGTAGCTCTGTGCCTCACGCCGCGACAGCACTCGCTCTCCGCGCTGCAGGATTGCCGGGACTTCATCGTGGCGGAGACCGGCAACGCCGCCGGAATGCATCCGGGGCGCGGCCGCGAATGCCATGGCCGGGACCATCCGGCCTGGCGCGGAGGCCCCTACCATGCCGCCTGCATGCAAGATGTTCGCGAAGATCCCGCCCGCACCCCCAAGCGCGCCGGAAAGCGCATTGGCGATCGGCCCGAGGATGAACCGCCGCGCCGCCAGCTTGGCGAGATCGTCCAAAAGCGAGGTGACCAGACCGCGGAAGTCCAGCTTGCCGGTCTTGACGAACTCGCCGACGGCGTTCTCAGCCGACTGAAATGCACCAACCAGCGCCTGGCCGATATCACCGCCGATATCGCGGGCCTTGCTGGCATAGTCGGAAAGTGCAGCGGTGACCGCCTGCCAGCCGGTGACGGCGGCTTCGGTATTGGGTTCGGCGGCGGCCGCTGCAGCCGCGGCCGCTGCGCCCGCACCGGCAGCGGCGCGTCCGGCATCACCAAGGGCTGTCTCAAAGCGGTCAGCTGCGTTGGTCGCCTCGGTCAGCGCGTCCGCGCCACCTTCATCGCTGCCCCGCACCGCATCGCGCAACGCCTGCCA
>Ga0316205_10002691_pt1 | contig 18009 bp, 13 predicted proteins | sample 3monthpyrite_MG_FD_204941 | JGI IMG/M metagenome (GOLD analysis project Ga0316205, IMG submission 204941) | Microbial mat bacterial communities from mineral coupon in-situ incubated in ocean water Damariscotta River, Maine, United States -... | ecosystem: Environmental > Aquatic > Marine >... | reverse complement strand
AGCGCTCGCTCTACGAGAGTATGCAATGGGCCGTCTTCGAACCCAACGGGCCCGAGCTGTGGACCAATATCCGCGAGGCGGTGGCGTCCTTCCTCTACAACCAGTGGTTCAACGGCGCGCTCTTCGGGGCGACGCCCACCGAGGCGTTCTTCGTGATCTGCGACCGGTCGGTCATGACGCAGGCGGATCTGGATAACGGGCGGGCCGTCGCGCAGGTGGGGCTCGCGCTCCTCAAACCGGCGGAATTCGTCATCTTCAACATCGGGCAGAAGACTGCCGACATGGGTATCTGAGGAGGAGTGAGCAATGTCCCGTTCCATGCCATATGGCAATTTCAACTTTCGCGTCCTGGTCGAGAATGACGAGGTGATCGGTGGGTTTTCGGATGTCTCCGGGCTCAATTCCGAGATCAACATCGCCGAGTATCGTGCCGGGAATGCTGCGGAAAATCATGTTTCCAAGGTGCCCGGAGTGCACAAGTTCGAGAATGTCACGCTCAAGCGCGGCATCGTCGACAGCACCGCCTTCTGGGAGTGGATGACCGACACCTGGACCTTGGGCCCCGGTGCCAAGCGCGACGTGCGCATCGAGATGATGGACGAGGCCCATAACGCCGTCCAGCACTGGGTGCTGCACGGGGCCGTGCCGTCGAAATACACCGGCCCCACGCTGGCCGGTGCCGGCGGCACCGAGGTCGCGATGGAAGAGTGGCAGATCACCTATGACATGATGGAGTTCAAGCAGCTCGTCGCGTCCTCGGCCTGATCCTCCATCCGATCCGGGCGCTCCCGGCATGAGGCCGGGCGCGTCCACGCCTTCGGGTCCTGTCCACAGACATTTGCGAGGACGTCGTTTCGATGCTCTATGACCAGGTACAGTTTGACGGTGTGTCCGCCCCCTCGGCCGAAGGGCCGGTGCGGCTGGACATCGCCTGTGTGCTGGGCTTCCTGGCGCCCCGCGAAGGGGCCGTGGCTGCGCCGGAGCTGTCACGGTGGCTGGAGCGTGGCGGATACCTGAGCCGCGCCGAGATCGCGGGCGAGGTGCCCGTGTCGCTGATCGACCGGCCGGTGCCGGTGCGCTCGCTGGCGGATGTGGAGCGCTATTTCGACCTCGATGCGCGGCTGGACCGGCTGGCCGAACTGCGCGGCGGGGTCATTCCCGGCGTGATCGGCGCGGAAACGGCTCTGGAGCCTTTCGGGGTCTCGGTGGACGGGCGGCTCCACGAGGTGCCGCTGGAGGGTGTGAACCGCAACACGCGCCGGATCGCGGCGCATCTGGATGCCGCGCTGGATGGCGTCTCGGTCTGGATCGACGAGGGCGACGCGGGCCGCAGGCTGCATTTGCGCCGCGACCCCGGGCGGGGGCCGGGGACCCTGTCGGTGCTGGCGCATCCCGTTCTGGGCTTTCACCGGGCGATGCATGTGGCCGCAAGGCCAGTGGGCACCGCGATGGGCGCGGCCCTGCGGCAGGTCTTTGCCATGGGCGGGCGCGAGGCCATCGTGATCAGCCTTGGCGCGCCGCGCCCCGTCCTGAGCCCGCCCGAGGCGCGGGCCGCCGATCTTGCCCGCCTGCTGGCCGTGGACCCCGCCGGGGTCATCGCGCCAATGAGCTTTACCGCCGATTTTCCGCCCGCACATATCGAGGCCAGCGCGCGCCATGGTCTCAGTCATCTGTTCGGGCTCGAGGAGGCCGGTCTTCTGCTTCTCCCGGACCTGCCGGACCTCGTGGCAGGCGCGCGCGCCGCGGCCCCTGATCTCCCCGAGGGGCCGCGTGCGATGCCGGGCTTTGCCGAATGCCTGCCGCGGCCCGCCTCGGCCCCGCGCGGGCGGGCGACGGACCTCGGTGCGCCGCTGTGCGATGCGCCCGGGCGCGACCTGTGGATGGCGGCGATGGCGCGGATCACCAGGTTTCTCGGTCAGTTCCGCCGCGACATGATCGCGTTGGCGGCCTTGCCCGAACTGGCCCCGGGGCTGGAGCTGCTGCCCGGACCTCCGGCCTCCGAGCTTCTGATGCTCGCAGGCCCTTTCGTGACCACCAATGCCAGCGCCGACCAGCCCGGCGGCGTGATGGGCGCGGATGCGGTGCTGGGCGGGCAGCTGGTAGCCCATCTGGCCGGGCCGTTCCCGCATGGCAGCATGGCCGCAACCCCGGTGCGCGGGCTCCGGGCGCTGGAGGCCGGCACGCACCGCACACGCCACGCGGGTGTCTGCTGGCTCACACAGGGACCCGGCGCGTTTCGCTTTGCTTCGGACGTGATGACGGATGCGCAGGGCATCTGGCGCAGCGGGCCGGCGCGGCGGATGATGGCGCGGCTCCTGAAACATGCGCAGCGCCTGGGCGGCGGGCTGGTCTTCGAGCCGATTTCCGACCGGCTGATGCGCGAGGTGGCGCTGTCCTTCGAGACCGTGCTGCGCGGCATCGAGGCCGAGGGCGGCCTGCGCCCCGGCCCCGGCGATCCCGGCTACACGGTCCTGTGCGACCGCACGACCACCTCCCGGCAGGATCGCGATTCCGGGCGGCTCAGGGCCGAAATCGGGTTCCGGCCCGCCAGCCCGATCGAGATGATCCGGGTGCTGCTGCCGGTGGGTGGCGGGTTTCCCGGCGCGGCAGGAGGCACACCATGACGCCGCTCATCGCCAACCGGTTCGAGGTGAAGTTTTACAGCATCGCGCCCGAGGGCCCGCCCGGCCCGGTGGACCTGTGCGGCGGCGCCTTTTCCGAGGTTTCGGGACTGGAGGCCACGATGGAGCCGCGCGCGATCCGCGAGGGCGGGCAGTACCGGGGCGAATACCAGCGCGCGGGCCAGGTGACCTATGCCACGGTCATTCTCAAGCGCGGCATCACCTCGACCAGCCACCTGTGGACCTGGTTCGACCTGGTGGGCGGCAAGATGACCGGCCACCGGCTGCGCGCCGAGCTCACCCATTTCGAAAGCTACAAGACCGGACCGAACGCCTTCAAGAAGGTGCAGCGCTTTCACTGGGTCATGCAGAACGCCATGCCGGTGAAATTCAAGGCCGCCACCTATAACGGTGCGGCTGCCGAGGTGGGTGTCGAAGAGTTGCATTTCGTGCATGAGGGCCTGAGCTTTGCCGCGGGGGATGCGGCATGACGATCACCCGCGCCACGCTCACCCCCGCCACCGACGACACCGGCAAGGCCGACAAGAAGGCCAAGGCCCTGACCGTGCAGTTCAATCCCGAAACGCTGGAGGTCACAGCGCGCTCCAAGCTTCAGGAGGAAAAGGGCGAGAAGCAGGACCAGACCCCGGTTCAGGTCGTGGGCAGCACCGAACGCTCGATGTCCGTGCAGCTGATATTCGACGAGACCACGACCGGCAATGACGTGCGCAACAAGACCTCGCAGATCGTGGCGATGATGCAGGCCGGGGATGCGGTGCTCAAGAAATACGGCAAGAAGAAAAAGGACAAGAAGGTCAAGGTGCCCAAGCTGGTCACCTTCGACTGGGGCAATTTTTCCTTCAGGGGCGTGATCGCCGAATGCAACGAGACGCTGGAGTATTTCTCGGCCGATGGCGTACCGCTGCGGGCCTCGGTCAAGTTTTCGATGCAGGAGCGCAATTCCACCTTTGCCGAGGAGTCGGGCGATGCCTCCGATGCGCCGGTGGATGGCGGCCTGTCGCTGCCGCCCGAGACGCCGTTGCCCTCGGGGCCGGACGTGGATGCGGCCGCCAGGAAGAACGGCGTGGAGAACAAGCGCGCGCCCGAGACCGACGAGATTTTCACCGGCACACCCGGGAATGTCGAAGAGGGCGGCGCGGTGCGCGGCGCGCTTGGCGGGTTCTCCGAAAGCGCCTCGTGGTCCTCCAAGAATGGCGCCGTCAACGCTTTTGCCAGCGCCAGTTCGGGCATGTCGCCCGGTGGAGGTGGCGCGGGCGGCCTTGCCGGAGCCGGTATGGGCGCCGGGGCCGGGTTTGGTGCCGGGGCGGGGGCAGGGGTAAGCTTTGGCCTGCCCGCCGCGCCCATTGCCACGGGCAAGGCGGGGCTGGGCGCGGGGTTCGACTTGGGCGCGGGCCTCGATCTGGGCTTCGAGGCCGGGGCCGGGGCGTCGCTCTCGGGCGGTCTGGACCTGAGCGCGGGGCTGGACGTGTCCGTGGGCGGCGAGCTGGGGCTTGATGCCTTTGCCGAGCTGAAACCGCCCAAGCTGGGTGCGGCCGGGGCCAGTCTGAAATCCGGCATGGCCGAGCTGGAAAGCCTCAGCGACGGGTTCGAGGCCGGGGCCAGCGCCAGCTCAAGCGCCGGGCCGGGCGAGGATGGCGAGATGGTCTTTACCGCCCGGGCCGAGGCGGGGGCGTCCGTGGACCTCGGTGCGCTGCTCTTTGGGGAGAATGACCCATGAGCGTCGACATCCAGGACATCACCGCCGAGGTCGAGGACATCATCGACACGGATGCCAAGCGCGCCGCGCGCCGCGCGCCCAAGCCCGACCCCGCCGACATGCGCGAGGACATGCGCCGCTATCGCGCGCGCCTGCGCTGGATCGAGGAAAGGCTGGAGCCATGAGGGGATGTCGCGATGTCTGAACGGGTGACCCAGACCAGACCCACGATCGACGTGGCCAATGATCAGCCCGTGATGCTGAACGATCACATCCGCGAGCTGGTGGTCTGCGAGGGCGAGGGCGGGCTGGCCCATGCCGAGATGCGGCTGGACAACACCGCCGAACATGACGGGATCGGCATCGATTTCGCCTTTGAATACTCCGACACCGACACGCTGCGGCTGGGGACCGGGATACGCATCCTGTTTCCCGCCCGCGACCTCGAAACCGACGAGGACATCCCGCGCGAGGTCTTTGCCGGCCGGGTGAGCGCGCTGGAGTTTGCCGGCACTCAGTTCGGCAATGCCGAGCTTTGCGTGCTGGCCGAGGATCACCTGATGCCCTGGCGGATGCGCCGCCGGACCCGGGCGCTCGAGGGCAAGCCGGTGAAGGAGCTTCTGGCCGATCTCGCCTTGGAAGTGGGCATGTCCGAGCCGGTCACGGATTTCCTGACCAACGAGGCGGTGATGCGCCACCAGGTGGACGAATCCGATCTGGCCTTTCTGCGCAAGCTGCTGGCCGACTGGGACGCGGATGTGCAGATCGTCGAGGGCAAGCTGCAGGTCGCCCCGCGCGCGGATATCGAGCGCGGCGTGCTGCCGCTCAGCTATGGCTCCACGCTGGAAAGCGTGCGGATGGTGGCGGACCTGGCCCATCAGCGCGGCAGGTTCTCGCTTTCGGCCTATGACCATGTGCAGGGCGCGGCGATCCTCAAGGAAATGCAGACCGGCGCGCTTGGCCCCGGCGAGGGGCGGCTGGCGGGCGAATATCTCGGCCCCTTTGGCGACACGTTCCTGCACCAGTCCGCAGCCCCTGTGACCAATGCCGAAGAGGCGCAGGCGATGATCGACGCGCTTGGTGCCCGTCAGAGCCGCCGTTTTGTCACGGTCGAGGGCGTGGCGCGCGGCAATCCCGAGATCCGCGTCGGCACGCACCTGGAGATCGACGGCGTCGGCGCGCGGTTTTCCAACACCTATTACTGCACGCAGGCCCGGCACCGCTACAGCCGCGGCGACGGCTACCAGACCGAGTTCCAGGCCGAATGCGCCTATTTCAAGGGGGAGGTCGCCGCATGAAACCGGCCAGCCAGCACGCCTTTGCCGGATCGCCCGTTCTGGGCCGCGTGGTCAGCATCAGCGACGAGGAAAGCCTCGGCCGTGTGAAGGTCGCCTATCCGCTCAATGCCGAAAGCGACGACATCCGGACCGAGGCCTGGGCGGTCGTGGCCGTGCCTTTCGCGGGTGCGGATTACGGCGCCTACATGCTGCCCGGGGTGGACGACATCGTGGTGCTCAACTTTCTCGGCGGCGACCCGCGCAGCCCGGTCGTGCTGGGTGCTGTGTGGGTCGGGCAGGCGGCCCCGCCCGATGAACCGGGCGGCGCGCAGATGGACCGCTGGCTGATGAAAGGCCGCAAGGGCAGCCGCATGGCCATGATCGAGCCCGAAAGCGGTTCGCCCGAGATCGTGCTGGAAACCCCCGGCGGCAACAGGATCACGCTGGCGGATGACGGCACCAGGATCACCATCTCGGCCGGCTCGGGCGCCTCCAGGATCGAGATGGACGCCCAGGGCGTGAAGATCACCGCCCCCAAGGTCGAGATCAAGGCCCCCGAGATGAAGGTGAACTCGGGCAAGGTCGATGTGCAGGCCGCGCTCAGCGACTTTTCCGGCGTCGTCAAGGGCGCGGTCGGGCAGATCAACACGGTCGTGGCCACCATCTACACGCCGGGCGGAGGGAACATGCTGTGAAACATGAAACGATGATCACCGGTCTGCCCCTGGGCGATGGCGGCGAGGGGCCCACGGGCATCCTGGCCCCGACGATCCTGGCGTATCGCGAGGATGATTTCATTGCCGCCTTTCTGGAGGACATGCGCGCGCCCGACTGGGCCGAACGGCTGGTGGGACGCTCGGTCTTCGAGGGGGTGAGCGGCGCGCCGGAACTGGCCCAGCCGGTGCACCGGGTGTTTCACATCGTGGTGGTCGATGCGCGCTGTATCCAGCCCGGTGTGCCGCGCGTGGACCCTGCAAAGGTGGACAGCGCGGGCCTCGTGGTGCGCCGGGTGCGCGCGGGCGGCGAGGACGGCTGGATGCGGCGCAACGATCTGCCGCTGGGCTGGCAGGGGCCGCCTTCGGGCAGTTTCAACGACCAGACCGACTATGATCCCGACGCCGGACTGCGCCGCAAGCGGCTGGAGGGGCGCAACGCGAAACTGCTGGCGCGGCTGGACCGGCTGCCGGGACAGGGCGACATGGCCTCGGAGGACGAGCTGCCGCTGTTCCCGGTGCCGCCCGACGTGATGTCCAACACCGGCATGACGCTCTTTTACGGCTTCCTGCCCGTGTCGAGCGGCGAAGTGGAGCCCGAAGCCGAGACCGACCCGCCCTTCGACCTGACCGATGTGGCCGCGCGGCTGCCGGGTCTTCTGCGCCATGACCGGCAGGGGGTGAACCTGCCGCCGGTGAACCGCACGCTCACCCGCGCCGACATGCTGCGCCCCGAAGAGCATCCCGAGGCCGGCCTCCGCGCCGGGCTCAGGACGCTGAAATCCACGCTGGTGTGGCTGAGCCAGGAAACCGGGGCCTTCAACGACGGTGCGGCCCCGGCGATGCAGGACGCGCTTTCCGGGGTCGGCCTGCAGGGGGTCTCGCCGGGCAACCTGTGGAGCCTTCTGGAGCGCTGCTACCGCGCCTTCATCCTGCAGGGCGACGACGATCCCGCATCCGTGCACATGCCCGACAGCTGGCCCGCGATCTCGTCCTCGCGGCAAGGCCAGATCGTCAGCGCGGGGTTTGCGGCCATGTCGGTCCGCTGGGCCACGGTGTCGCCGCTGGCCCCGCAATATCCGGCGATCGCGATCGTCTACCGGCTGCGCTGTTTCATGCGGTTCGACGACTGCCCCGGCTGCCCGCCGCGCATCGTCTGGTCGCGGCCCAGCCCCGACTGGACCATCCGGCCCTGGTTCAACGGCGGCGACGGGCCGCCGCGCCAGATCGAGATGCCCGCCCTGAGTCTCGATGCCATCAAGAACCTCAAGCCGAACGTCGCCGTGAAAGTCCCGCCCGAGCTGCAACAGCATATGGACCGGATCAACATGGGCGACCTGCTGGAGGGCAAGCACACAAAGCTCAACATCGATTTCGGCATGATCTGCGGGTTCTCGATCCCGATCATCACGATCTGTGCCTTCATCATCCTGCAGATTTTCCTGCAGCTTCTGAACATCATCTTCTTCTGGCTGCCCTATGTGCGCATCTGCATCCCCTTCCCGATCGTGACCACCGAAGAGGAGGACGGCTGATGGCGCGTGACCTGACAAATCCCGCCCGCCCCGCGCTGCCCGTCGGCTGGCCGCTGATGCCGGTGCCGGACGAGACCGGCAGCATTGCCTGGCCCGATCTCGACCGGTCGGTGCGCGAAACCATCCGGTCGCTGCTGATCACCCGGCCGGGCGAGCGGCTGCTGGACCGGCGTCTGGGCGCGGGCATTCAGGAGTTCGTGCATCAGCCCAACACGCTGGTCACCCGCCGCCGGATGCATGACCGGATCGCCGAGACCCTGGTGCGCTACGAGCCGCGCATCGCCATCGACGCCATCGAACTTGAGCCCGAGGGCGCGCATGGCGAACGGGTGCGCATCACGCTGCGCTATCGCATCCGCATGACCGGGCAGGTGGCGGCACTTGGCCTGTCGATCGGATTGGAGGGATAACCCATGCTGCCACGCGTCAACCTTGCCGATATGACCGCCGAGGAGCTGGCCGAGGAAATGGTCCGGCGCGTTCCGGGCCATTGTCACGAATACCGCAATGTCCGCAGGGGCGACCCGGGCCGCACCTTGATCGACCTGTTTGCCTGGATGGGCGAGGCGCTGCTCTATCGCGCCAACCTGACGCCGCGCCGGATGCGGCTGGAGTTTCTCAACCTGCTGAACCTCAAGCAGAAGCCCGCGCAGGCCGCCCGGGGCCTGATCCAGCTTGCCCACAAGAGCGCGCAGGCCGCCAGGCCCGTGCTGGCCCCGGCCACGACCCGCGTGAACGGCCCGGTGCCCTTCGAGCTGACCAGTGCCGCCACGGTGCAGCCTGTCATGGGCCATGTCTATATCAAGCGCCGCCTCAGCGAGGACGAAAGCGAGGAGCTGTCGGCGGTTCTGGCCTCTCTCTCGGAGATTTACGGCGCGCCGATGGTGGAGCCCTACGAGACCGAGCGCGTCTTTGGCCCCGGGGAAAAGGCGCTGCCCGAGGGGCGCGAGCTGTTCGCCGACAGCCAGGACAATGCGGCCTGGATCGCGCTCCTTGCGCTGGACGAAAGCCCCGGCGCGATGGACGCCGCGCGCGCCGCACTGGATGCACAGCCCGCACTTCTGAACATCGGCGTGGTGCCGCGCATGGCGCGCGATAACGCGCTGGCGCTGCCGCCTGCACCCGTGGACGGGCTCGACTGGCGCATCACCGCCCCGCCGCGCGGTGCCGCCGATCCGGGCGTCAGCTACCGCCTGCTGCCGCGCGAGGATGACCGCACCGAGGGGCTGAGCCGCGAGGGCACGCTCAGGCTGGTGCTGCCCACCGCCGAACAGGTCTTTGCACCCAGCAACGATCTTGATGACGAGGTCCATGCTGGGGTCGGCGACCGCCCGCCGCGCCTGGACGATCCGGACCTGGCCGCGCGCCTGATCGGCTGGATCCAGCTGCGTCCCGGGGATCCGGCGGCCTCGCTCAGGCTGAGCTGGCTGGGCATCAACGCCGTCAGCGTCGATCAGCGCGAAACCCATGCGGGCATTTCGCTGGGCGTGGCCACGGGCGTGGCGGGTATGCGCATGGCGCTGCCGGCGCGCAATGCCGATCCCGACACGCTGGCGATCTCGGTGTTCGAGGAGAATCGCGGCTTTGTCCGGTGGGAACAGGTGATGGACCTTGGTGCCTGCGGGCGCGAGGATCGCTGTTACGAGCTGAACGCGGAGGCCGGCGAGGTGATGTTCGGCGACAACCTCACCGGCATGGGCCTGCCGCGGGGCGCGCGGGTGCGGCTCGACATGCAACGCTCGGGCGGCGGGACGGGCGGCAATCTGGCGGCGGGCACGCTGACATCCGTGAACCTTGCCGGGCTCGAGGCGCATCAGCCCGCGCCGATGACCGGCGGGGCCGAGGCCGAAACACTGGCGGCGGCGGAAAAGCGGGTGGGGGCGTGGCTGCACCACCGCAACCGCGCCGTCACCGAGGACGACTACCGCGCCATCGGCACCGAGCTGGGCCTGGCCCGGATCGAGGTGATCCCCGGCTTCCGTCCGCATCAGCGGCGCATGGGCGAGCTGGGCGTCGTGGCCGTGATGGCGGTCCCAGACAAGCCGGTGATGCGGCCCGCAAACCCGCGCGCGGACCGCATCCTGCTGGAGCAGGTCCACGCCCATTACGAGCCGCGCCGCCCTCTGGGGACCGAGCTTTACATCGTTTCGCCCGAATATGTGCAGCTGGGCGCCACAACGGCGATTTCCCTGCGCGATGGCGCAATGCGCGAGGAGGTGGTCAACGCCGTGATCGACCGTCTGCACGCCTATCTCTGGCCGCTGGCACCCGGCGGGCAGGAGGGCCGCGGCTGGACCCTGGGCCGCGACGTGAGCGCGCGCGAACTGGAGGTCGAGATCGCCCGCGTGCCCGGGGTGCGCACCGTGCAGGGTCTGAACCTCTTTGCGCCCGGCGAGGCGGGCTATGCGCTGCTGCCGCTGACCGGACCCTTCGGCGGCCAGGTGGCCGAGCTGGAGGCCTGGCAACTGCCCGAGCTTCTGGATGTCGTGGTTGCGGTCAACGCCAGCGAAGCACCGGGCACGCTCGAACCCGGCGGTGCGGGCGGCGGTTTCGGAACCGGGGCCGGTGTCGGCGTGCCGGTCGTGCCGGAGGTCTGCTGATGCGCGATGTCAACGGTCAGATGCACTGGAGCTGGAGCCGCGCGGAGGAATTCGACCCGCGCAACATGCAGCGGCTGGTCTGGAACGCAGACTGTCGCGCGCTGACCCTGCGGCCCCAGGCCGGCGTTGCGCCTTCGCAGGCGACCAAACCCCAGATGCGCGCCGCGGCGGACCCGCCGCCGCTGATCGTGGATGCCTATGAGACCTGGGCGCGCGTCGCGGGCGACGCGCCGGGCCGGATCGAGGCGGGCGGCGTGGACCGCGACCCCGAGACGATCCTGGACCTGGAACCGGGGCTGAGCATTCGCGACATGGACAGCGCCGCGGCGGGCGATCTCTTTGTGCTCGTCGAAGGGCCGGAGGGGCGGCACCTGATCTGGATGGACCTGCTGGGCCGGTTCGAGACGCTGCATCTCGACCTGCCGGGGTTCGATCCCGACCGGGTGATGGTGGCCCCGGATGGCGGCGACGTGTGGCTCCTGTCCAGGTCGGATGGCGCCTTGGCCCGCGTGCGCGGCACGCCGATGCCCGCGCCCATCGCCGCCTTCGATCCGACCGCCGCCGCCGCGCGGGCGCAACCGCTGGCTCCCGACCTGCCGCGCATCGAGTCCGCGCAGATCACCCTGCCGGACGGGCAGCCCATTCTGGACGCCGCCGCGCTTGCGGGCGGGCGGCTGGCGATCCTGCGGGAGGGGCGGCAGACCGGCGGGCGCTCGGGCATCGACTGGGTCGCCGCGGATGGAGGTGTCACGCGCACCGAGCTGGACGGTGTGACCCGCGCCTTCACTCTGGCGGGGTACCAAGGCGACCGGGTGGCGCTGGCCGCGCCCGATTGGCGCGAGGCGCGGGTCTATGCCGCGCCCCTTGCCGCTGATGACGACCTGCAGGTGATCCATCCCGGCGCGGAGCGTATCCCGCTTCAGGGCTGGAGCGGCGCGCGGCTGTGCAAGGGCAGCGCGGTGCCGGGTTGCTATCCGCTGGACACGGCCGGGGCCCCGCCCGCCAGGATATGGGCGCGCCTTGCCGCCCTTTCCAAACCCGCCTATGCGCGCGACGGCTCCATCGCCCTGTCGCGGATCGACACCGGCACCAACAGCTTTGTCTGGCACCGGATCTATCTGGAGGCCGACATCCCCAAGGGCACCCAGATCAGGATCACCGCCCTTGCCAGTGACGATTTCGAAAGCGACGGCGAGGAGGGCACCGGCACCGGCATCCAGATGATCTTTGGCGCGCCGGTCCCGAACCGCATCCGCTGGAATGACGGGCAATACGAGCACCTGATGCCGCATGGTGTCTGGGTCGACATGCCCAGCGAGCATCCCCATGGCCGCAACCACCTGCCCGATGGCAGCGAGCGGATCAGGGACCGGCGCGGCCTCTTCACCTGCCTGCTTCAGGACACCGACGGCAGCACGCTGCGGCTGGAGGGGCGGTTCCTGCGGCTGCAGGTGCACCTGTACGGATCGGGCAGCATCACGCCCCGGCTTCATGCGATCCGCGTCTGGGGGCCGCGCTTTTCCTATCGCGACCGCTATCTTCCCGAACTCTACCAGATCGAGACGGGGCCGGGCGCCGAAGGCAGCGCCTTTCTCGAACGCTACCTGTGCCTGTTCGAAAGCTTCTTCACCCCTCTGGAGGGCCAGATCGCCGAGGCCTGGCGCGGCGCGAGTGCCGCCAGCGCGCCCGCAGAGGCGCTGGACTGGCTGGGCGGCTGGCTCGGGCTCAGGCCCGACGGTGCTCTGGGCGAGACCGGCAAGCGGCGGCTGATCGCGGGGGCGGCCGGGCAATCGCTCTGGCACGGCACCCTGCGCGGGCTGGAGATGGCGCTGGACACCGCCACCGATGGCGGCGTGCGCGACGGGCGCGTGGTGGTGGTCGAGAATTTCAACCTGCGCCGGACCTTCGCGACCATTCTGGGCGCGGATTTCGACGACCGGGACGACCCGCTGACACGCGGCACGCGGGGCAATGCGAACTCGGTGCTGGGGCCGGCCTTCTTTCTCGGCGCGCGCGAGCAGAAGACGCTTTTTGCCCTGCTGCGTCCCGAGGTGCTGGAGCATGACCTGACCCGCCCCGAGGAGCGCGCCGCCGCCCTCGACCAGCTTGAGGCGATGGAGGAGCGCACCGCCTTTCGCGTCACCGTGCTGCTGCATGACGGGCTGGAGGAGACCGAGCGCGGGCTGGTGCAGGCGGTTCTGGACCGCGAAGTGCCCGCCCATGTGCGCGCCGAGGTCTTTGACGCGCCGCAATCGCTGCTGCTGGGGCTCAGCGCGCTTCTGGGTGTCGAGACGCGGCTGGGCCCGGCGCGCGCGCCCGCGCCGTTCATCGTAGGTCACACCGAACTGGGCCAGACGCAGCTCAACGGGCTGCCCGCCCTCGATCCCCGACTGGAACCATAGGAGCATGTCATGACCGGGTTCACGCCATTTGAAATCGCCGATCCGCTGCCGGATCAGGACGCGCCCGAGGGCTCGACCATCGGGGCCGAGCGGCTCAGGCTGGCCGAGGGGCTGATGCTGAGTGCCGCGCATTTCGAGACCGAGCAGCTCTATCACCGTTCGCGGCAGTCGCGGATGCTGGCGTTTCTGCACGGGGCGGGGACGGTGGCGGGGCTGGACGTGTCCTACGAGATGGCCGTGCCCGAGGACGAAGACGCGACGCCCATCCTCGAGGTGCAGGTCAGTCCGGGACTGGCGGTGGACCTGCGCGGGCGGCTGATCGAGCTGCGGTTCAAGTCCTGCGTCGCGCTTGAGGACTGGATGGCCGAGCAATCGGCGGGCGAGGACAGCCAGGCGCTCCTGCAACAGGCGGCGCGGGCGGGCGGCGGGGGTCTGCCGTCGCATGTGGCGGTGGACGTGACGGCGCATTTCGCCACCTACGCGCATCGCCCCGAACCGGCCTTTGCCACCGGCAATGCCGACCGGATCGACAGCGTGGAGCCCAGCCTGAGCGTCGACAGCTGCCGTTTGACGCTGGACCTGCGGGATGCGGCCCACACGCTCACCGCCGAGACCGAGATTTCCGTGGCCCATGAGGGTGCCAATGCCAACGAGGACACGCTGCACCGGCTCAAGCGCGAGGCGCTGTGGGACGTGATCACCCGGCCCGAGGGCGCGGGGCTGCATCTGGCCCGGCTGCGTGTGCCGATCGTGACGGCAGGCAACGGCACGGTCAGCTTTGACGACAGTTTCGACATGTCGAGCGCTCCGGTCGCGCCCGATTTCACCTTTCGCCGCTACAGCTATTCGGCCGCCGAACTCGCCCTTCTGTCCGGATTGAGGAGATAGACCATGACCCAGCATTCCCGTTTCTCCCGCAAGGCCCTCACCGCCGCCGAGGCCAGGGCCCCCGGCATCGTCTTTGACGAACGCCGCAACCGCACCGCCTGGTTCGAGGGGCAGCATGTGCTGGCCGAGGATTTCAACCGCGACCAGTCCTATCACCTGACCCGCCATGCCGATCTGGGCCGGGTCGTGGGGCAGGGGGTCGCCGAGGGGCTCGAGGTGCGCTCGGACACGCCCTCGGGGCTGACGATCAGCGCCGGGCTGGGGCTGGCAGCCAGCGGCGAGGTCATTGACCTTGCCCGGGACGTGGTGCTGGATCTGGCGGACATTCCCACGCAGCGGCGTCTGAACGCGGCGCTGAAATCCGCCAAGACCCCGGTGCCGCCGCCCGAAACGCGCACCGGGCTTTTCGTGCTCTCGGCCTCGGTGGTGGAATTCACCTCGAACCCGGTGGCGTCCTACCCGGTCTCGGCGACCTCGACCCGGCGGCTTCAGGACAGCCTGGTGAGCGAGGCGGTGCTCTTCTCGCTGACGCCCGAGCCGATGGCCTCGAAGGGGATCAACGATCTCGACTGGCGCTCGGATGCGGCCTGGCGCGTGTTTCACGAAGGCCGCGAGCCCGAGGTGCCGCCGCAGGCGCTGGCGCTGGCCATGGTGGCGCTGGAAGGCAACCGGGTGATCTGGGTCGATACGCCCATGATGCGCCGGGCGCTGATGTCGCAGGCCGAAGGGGTCGCGGGTCTGGCCCCCGGTCTGGCGGCCCGGCGGCGGGCGCATTTCGCGCAGTTCGACGGCGCCCTGCAATACCATCTCGACAGCGCGCCAGGCGGCACATTCAGCGCCGCCCAGGTGGCGCGCAGCATCCCGGCGGTGGGCCGGCTGCCGCGCAACACGGTGGCGCGGCGTTCCGAACCCGGCGGGCCGATGCGGCTCAGCCAGTCCTGGCTTCCTGCCGACATGCCGGTCGAACTGGTGGCCCTGCCGCTGGACGAGATCGACGCGCTGATCGAGGAGGCGGCCCTGTTGCCGCCCATCGACCTGAGCGCCAGCCCGGATGTGCTGGCCAACACCCCGGTGACTTTCGTCGTGCCGGTGGAGCGTGCCGACTGGATGGAGACGCCCTCGGAGGTGATCGAGACGCGGCTGCCGCTGCGCGCGCCACCTGCGGTGGGAGGGCGCGCAACCGATCCCGAGGATCTTCTGCGGGCGCTACTGGAGGGCACCGGGACGCCCGCCGCGCCGACCGATGACCTGGCCACCGATGCCTGGAGCAACCTGTTGGCCGGGGTCAGCGAACTCTGGTATCTGCGCCGCACCCAGAACCAGCGCACCGATCTGGCCATTGACGGCATCCGCCGCGTGTCCGGCGAAGGCACCGGAGATGGCGGCGGGGATGGCAATGGCGACGGGACCGGCGACGGCGGCCCCGTCACACCGCCCGCGCCCACGGTGGACTGGGACGGCATGATCCAGCCGCTGCGCGACAGCCTGCGCGCGCTGCATGTCGAAAACCTTGCCGACGGGTTCGTCGAAGGGCTGTTCGCCGCCGAAGGCGAAACCCAGCTGCGCTTTCTTCAGCACCTGGTGCAGATCCATGCACGCGGAGCGATCAGCGGCGTCTTTGCGATCACCGAGGCGGTGCAGAACGGGCGCACGGACGTCAAGGAGGCCGTGGCCTCGTTCCCGCCCAACAGCTTCGACAGGCTCACGGCGCTTGAGCATGGCATGTTCGGCACCGGGCATCTGCTCCTGCCCGTCGGCACGACACCCGCGCAGGCCGAGGCGCGCAGTTCGGTCTATTCCAAGCTGCTGATCCAGGACGACGACGCGGCCAGGACCCTCGGGCAATCCGGTATCCCGCTGCTGGTCCCGGCCAAGTCCCTGACCGACCCGGATGCGCTGCAATCGGCGATCAAATCCGCGCTGGAGGCGGGGTTCGACATCCGTTTCTCGGCGTCCGGCGCGCGCGATGAGACGGCCATGAAACAGCGCGTGCGGCTGATCGAGACCGGGCTGGGCATGAAACTCGGTGCAGCCTTCGAGCAGATCGACCCGGGCAACATCCCCGAGGGGATGCAGAAACTGCGCGATGCCTTTGCCGACACGTCGCTCTCGGGTCAGCCGCTGGGCGAGACGCTGTTGCAGATTGCCGGGGAGATGAGCTGATGACCTTCCTGCGACCCGGCACGCTTGATCCGCGCAGCACCTACCTGGCCACCGTGCCCGAGCTGACCCGCCGCCCGGACGGGGCCCATGTGCTGCAACGCCCGCATTTCCGTGTCGGCCAGTCGCTGTCGGCTGGCCTTCTGGCGCGCGAGGCCGAGGCGGGCGAGGTCCGGCAGGGGCGGCTGGGCGCGATTCTGGGCGATGGCGTTGTCAAGGGGCTTCAGGTCACGCGGCTCGCGCAGACCAACCCGCGCGGGCGCTTTACCATCGGGCCGGGCCATGCGATCGCCGCCAATGGTCAGGTCATCTCGCTGGGCCGCACGCGCGAGCTGCGCCTGCCCGAGCTGGCCCGGCTGCAATCGAACGGCGATGAAGGCGGCAATCTGCGCGGCATCTGTGTGCTGCTTCTGCGCCCCGTGGTGGCCCGGGAAAATGCGCCCGAACGGCTTCTGGGGGATGTGGCGGGTTTTGCCTGGGACCAGCAGCGCGACCGCGCCGCCGCGCCTTACGTGGATGCGCGCGCCGTCGACGGGACCGAGGTTCTGGTGCTGCGCCTGCAATCCACCGCGGGGCTGGTTGCGGCCCCCGAGGGGTTGAACCGCGCGGCGCACAGGATCATCGACGCGCGCGGCACCGACACGCCGCTGGGGCGCATCCTGGACAGCCATATTGCCGTCGCGGTCCTGGGGGTGAACCACAACAACGGCACCATCAGCTGGATCGCGCGCCACGGGGCCGCCGAGGATGGCGGCGGGCTGATCCGGCCGGTGTTGCATCCGCGCCTGGGCACCGGCAAGGCGCCGCGCCAGTTCCGGGCCGCCGTGGGCAGCCTGATCGAACAGATGCTGACCTGGCGCGCCGCCAATCCCGGGCAGCCCTTTCCGGCCAACCGCCTGCGCCACCTGCCGGCGGCCGGGATCGTGCCCGCGCCGGGCGGCATCCCGCCTGCGATCTTTCCCGACACCTATGACCATGTGGTGGCGCCGCTGCCCGAAAGCGAGATGTCCGCCGTTCTGGCCCGCGCCGAGGCGCTGGCGCCTTATGACCTGACCGCCGGGCGCGACGAGGTGAGCTGGCATCTGGCCGTGCCCGATACGCTTTATGATCCCGAGCTGCTGGTGGTGCCCGAACTGCCGGCAATCTTCGATCAGGCCGTGGACACGTTCCGCCGCCGGGTCGGCACCGAGCGCCGCCGCCGCGACCTCCTGCGCCAGCAGGTCGGCGCGGTACAGGCGCGGATCGACACCGCGATGGTCACCGATTTCGGCACCGATGACGACGCGCTGGACGGCGAAAGCGGCTTTCCGGTGGTGGGCGATGTCAGCGTCACGCGCCATGATGTGAAATCCGACGCGCTGTTCACCCCGTGGCTCGACGCCCTGCCGCCGCAGCTGATCACCGCGTCGCAGCGCAACAGGCTGATCCCGGACCAGTCGGGCGCGCCGCGCGGGCTGGTGCCGTTCCAGTCGGCGCTGGTGGATGCGCTCAAACCCGCCAATGACTTCATCGATTTCGGCTTCACCCGCGTGCAGGCCGATATCTACCGGCTGCGCCAGTCGATGCTGGACAACGAGGAAAGCACCAAGCTCGCCACGTTCCCGATCCTCGCGGGCATCGCCAAGGGCAGCAACGCGCTGGCCACCAATCGCAGCCTCAGGGAATACTTCGCCGCCACCAAGGCGCAGCAGGGCAGTCTGGATCTGCGCCGCGCCGAAGAGGACGACGCCCGGGGCGGTCTGACCATGCGGCGCATGGCCCTGATGGCGGATCGCGACACGATGGACCTTGTGGACGCGGCCTCGGGTGGCGGCGGTGGCGGCGGCGGCCTGTCGCTTGATCCGGGTCTTCTGTCAGCCGGCGGTCTGACCTTTGCCGCCGACGCTGCCGGATTGGGCATCCGGCGTCTCGACATGGGCGGCGCGCGCGCCGGGATGGAGATGCGGACACCGGGCACGACCACGGCCGGCGGCACCGGGGGGCTGGGCGTGCTCGACAGCGGCCTTGGCGCGCCGGGCGGCGGCCTGCTGACCGGTACGGCCATGAGCCGCGGCACCGCCCTGCCGTTCGGCATGGCCGTGACCGGACAGCCCATG
>Ga0316205_10002690_pt1 | contig 18023 bp, 12 predicted proteins | sample 3monthpyrite_MG_FD_204941 | JGI IMG/M metagenome (GOLD analysis project Ga0316205, IMG submission 204941) | Microbial mat bacterial communities from mineral coupon in-situ incubated in ocean water Damariscotta River, Maine, United States -... | ecosystem: Environmental > Aquatic > Marine >... | reverse complement strand
GAGGCGTCATCACGCTGACCATGGGTGGCAATCAAGCCGTAAAAGATTTGATTAGCACATTTTTAACTCGACTGGAGGCGACGGCGTAGTTAATTTTCTTTCGCTGATTTTGAAACGCTGGGGTTAAGCCAAGATTTTTCGTGACGTTTTATAATAAATTCAGATAACGTAAGCTTGTTACGATTAGATAGAGCGGAGAGTATTTTCCAAGCGTCTCTTGAAATTGTAATAGTAACAGGTGGACCATTGTCGTCAAAGTAATCATTCAGTCGCTTTCTTGCGGCACGAAGGCTTGCTTTTAATTTAATCCACTGATCCGTGTTTAACCAACTCTCGCACCAGCGATTGAGCTTGATTTCATCACCACGTGCTCGACTAAAAGCGCGTTTGGCACTGGGATACAAGTCATCGTCATCAAAGAGGGTTTCTTCGTGTAATTTTCGGTGTAGGTATTTTTCTGCCGCTGACAAGTCGGATTGGGTAATAATATATCATTACCTGGACATATGTTGACCTTTTTTATTTACGTGAGCTTGTCACATATTTAAAAATGAATAATTAGTGGTATATTTATGTATCACGGGTGATGATAATTTAACGGGATAGGGTTTGAATTTGTTTGCTAAATGACTGGTCAACTTTTTGATATTAGTTGATGGGCTGTAGAATATCCACAAATAATATTTTTGGGTTAAATTCGGGTCCTTTCCCATAAAGGTACCTGATGTTCCGTCAGAATAAGAGTGATAATTACTCGATTGGCTGTCGATGTTGGGCGACAATTCGCGAGATTGTTGCTTCACTAACTTTATAAAGTCGTGCCATGTCAGCACCAGATTTTCGTTCTGAAATAACATTATCGGCAATATCCTCTCGCTGATTTTTATTCAGTTTTGGTTTGCGTCCACCGATGCGCCCTTCTTTGCGAGCCGCCTCCAGACCCGCTTTTGTGCGCTCTCTGATCATTTCTCGTTCAAATTCTGCAAATGATCCTACCATTTGCATCATCATACGTCCGGCGGGTGTCGTCGTATCTATTGACTCTGTCAAAGACTTAAATCCAGCACCCGCTTTATTTATGCGCTCAATAATAACAAGTAGGTCTTTGAGTGAGCGTGATAGACGATCAAGCTTCCAGACAACAACAATATCTCTTTCGCGGAGCTGATCGAGCATCTGATGTAGGACGGGTCTATCCCATCGCCCACCCGAGGCGGTTTCCTCAAAGACTTTTTCAACATTTGCGGTTTTAAATCCCTGAAGCTGTAACTTGTTATTCTGCTCGTCACCTTTTGAAACTCTGCTATATCCGAAAATCATCTTTCAATCCTTTAACAAACGGTCGTTTGCAAAAGCTTTGTGGAGTGACTCTATTTCAAGGGGTTTCCTCTTGCGCAAATCTATTTCATATCTAGATCGAAAGGTAATATGTTTTTGCAAGAAAGATCATTCGACATTTTATTCTTAATCCATCTCCCCAAAATGAGAGGCCTGATAGACAGAGAAAAATGGGGGACAGAGAATCCTGAATAAAGATTATTCAACAAGAGCTTATCAATTATTAGACGGAACATCAGGTACCTTTATGGGAAAGTACCCTGTTAGGTGCAATCGCGGAATTTGAACGAGAAATCATGTTAGAACGACAACGTGAAGGTATTGTAGTCGCCAAAGCCGAAGGTAAATATAAGGGGCGCAAGCCTGTGAGCAAGGATATCTTATTTACAGTACAGAAATTAATCAAAGGCGGAATGAGCATAAGTGAAGCGGTCAACAAAGTGGGTATTTCCCGGCGTACCTACTACAAAGCCATTGAAGAAGGCAGAATTTGAGTCAGTAGTAAGTCCTTAGCGACGTTTTTTGTCCAAATTCTATTCTGACCCCAATGACAGGTCAACTTTTTGTCATTAGTTGACCTGTTTCTATGTAACACCATGAATAATAGTATTGTATTTCGATGTGTATTTTATGACATCCTTGTCATAAATTGTTTTCTTTACGCGACAGTTGATTATTTTTTATCAATAGTAGAGCTGTGCTCTCGTCACGGCTGTGTAAAATCATCTATAAATGAACTTTGGCAAAAGCTATCATCCAATGACACATGGCTTAAGCATGTTTCCTTTTTATGAGGAGATGTACTCTGATCACTTTGTTGAAGACAATCACCAATTGACTTAACATTTTCTTTTATCAAAAAACACATGATACCGTTGCTAATATTTGATAGAGTTTTCGGTGCTATTTCAATAGAAGTTTCACAGCTTGCAATAAATGCTAATGAAATAATATAAAACAAAAATATAATTTTAACTTTATCTGTCATCATTTAAATGGCCTCCACTAATAAAACATCATTCACCTTATATAGTGACAGTCTTGACCAATATTTTTTTGGGAGGGGAGCTGTGATTACAAGATCGATAAACATATCGGGCATGGAATAGAAGATGATTTTATCATCTTACTAAGAAAACCAGCTTCCACTTAATTGAAACTAATACCTCTCTTTTTCATATTGACGAATAATTGACAAAATTTCATCCAATAATTCGTAATCTTTTGCTTGTTTAAAAATATGACGTAAATGATTTCTAATTTCGGTCTGCGTTAACCCATGATGCTTAGCCAATGCCGATAAATTTAAGTCATATATACCATCATTAGCTGTATGTGCCAAAGTATTTGAAGTATGATAAAAATCGTGTGAGTCAATTAGCGAATAGATAATTTTCCCTTCAATTTCAGGTAACGTACGTATAAAATCTTCAAAAATAAATCTTGTTTTTTCTTTGCTAATAATTGAATCTAATTTTAAATCTAAATCAGATTCAAATACTAAAGGAATGGAACGTTTTTTCTTTTTAAATAATTTTTTTGATAAATTACGAGAAACCGCTACAGCGTACGTAAATGGTTTAGCCTCTTCTCTATACTGTCCATTCATATATGCAACACAACACTGAGTTACGGTTTCTCGTGTCAAATCTAAAATCTCATCTTCAGACAAATAGTCATTATATTCCTTTAAACACCAAGTAGCGCCACCCCTACAAGAATCCATAAAGTATTTTATATTCTCGTCACTATATTTTCGATATATCCGAATTTCTACAGTATCATTTTCGTTTACCATGTTAGCCCCTCTCCCTTCATTATTTTAATGATAACATTGAGTCAATAAAAACTGCCGTCCATAATTATTATTTTTATTCAAAACATATGGATCATTTCTTCAATTATTAATGTTGTCTATTTTAATTATTTCTGGTAAATCTTCGGATCTTTATACATTCGCAAGTTTTCCTTTGACAAACTCCATTCTAATGTCATGTAAAATATTTTTGCATTTTTCATAACAGCTAAATTTGTAAAACTCTACTAGAAAAGGGTCGTTATCAAATCTTTCTAGTAATATACCTACAAACTCTATTGCGTCTTCCCTACGTAAATTCATAAGTTTAACTTTACACTTCTCTAAAGTGGTTAGGAAGTCTTGCTCATTATTCTTCGCTGCTAGGATTTTTAACTTTAATACATAGGGAGTTGCGATATCATCATTGCAAGAGTTCGCCTTTTCAGCATATTCAAGAGCCTTAGCTAAGTCTCCCAAATTCCGTAGATTAATATCTGCAAGACCAGCATAGGAACTAGAAGCATATCTTGGGTATGGATTGTCTTCATTGAGATTATTTAGAGCGTTTTGATAGTTATCTATAGCAAAATTAGTTTTACCAGCTTGTTGATATATTACACCAAGAAGATAATAGAGTTGATAACGCATTTCTTGTGGTAAAAAATGCGATTTTATCTTAATGGATAAAATATTTTTACCTTCAGTAATTTTACCGTTACGAATACATTTTGCAATTTCAGTAATTAAGTTTTGTTGGTCTTCCGCTAAATATTTTTTACCTTCAATATTGAATGGTGCTACTATTTCGCGAATTAACAAAGTAGCTTGATCTAAGTCTTCAATCGTCTCATCATATTCTTCTTCAACAAGATACTTTTGTATATTGCGTTCATGATTTTCCTTTGCAATATCCAATTCCTCCGTTGTTACTTTTATTTGTGTAAGTGTCATGGTTTTCTCTCCTATTTATACAATTGTAACAGTATTGATTATAAGATTAATGACTGTTCTTGAACACCAAGAAGAAGTGTTACAGATACTGCTATATAATTGTTATTTGTATAAGTTATAATTATTTATTGCATGTGTTGAAAGGGGTCTGAAGTCCAACGGTACGAAAAGTAGCGCTAAGCGATTAGATGTCTTGCTAATCCAAATAAAATCAAGGGCTGTCAGGTTGAAGTACACCTTAACTTGATATCAGGATATATGCCTAAAATGTGTCAGTTTAGAGTTATATTTGTAGATTATTGACAGTACATTTCCCGGTTCAAAGAGCCTAAACTGACACTTTCCACTCTTACAGTGACTTTTCGTACCGTTGGACTTCAGACCCCTGAAACAAACGCCTCGAAAGATGGATTATTTGTTACTCCTTCGTAATCATTAGTGCCTCGTTCGTAGAAAATTATTTACTGAATGCTAAAAATAACTAATGCTATCGATCATTGATTGTAATTTGTTCAAATGAGAATGTAATGCGTCGTTTATGTTTTTAATAATGGGTAAAATTGCATATTTAGGGGAAACCCGACATAGGAATTAACTATTCGAGGTTTGTTTAGATACGGAGGGAAATCCAATGATAGCTGGTTACTTATTGTTCATTGGCCTTCTGAGTGATCACAAATCACTGTTGAGTTTGCTTCACATGCCAACTGTTATGCCATGGAAACTCGGAGAGAGCCAATCGTTTTCATTATCATTCACAATATTAGATAGAAACCTATTTTATTGAATTAAATTATAGGAATTCCTATTCATTTATCGATGAGTTTTATCTAATATTTTCACAAAAATAAACGATCGTTTTTATTATAGTAATCACGATGTGGAGTCAACCACTGTAGACTTTTAAGTGACTGGATCAAGAATTTAAGCTTCCTGAATTATTGGAATTTCAAGTAACTTAAATTGGGAGATAAGAATGCTCATAATGAGCTGATAATTCAAAGGGAAGGGGAAATGTCTATGTCGGGTTTCCCCTAAATATGCAATTTTACCCAATAATCCCAGCAAATAATTTAAACTATTTTACTTTGCAATCATCCCTGGATAAATACATAACTCGTCAACCATTCCGTAACAGTTGACGAGTGGGATTCCGTCCGTAACTGATTGATAATTCAATTTAAAATTCTGATTTCCCCCCTTGTTTTCTGTCCCGCCTTCCGTTATCGTCGTCAACTTATCCCTTTCCACTGATGAAAACTTGACGACCTGACCCCGATGACGAATAAAACATCACCAGCACAAAATCACCCCAAAAAAGGCGCGACCATCAAGGTCGAACCGATTTGTGATCTTAAACATTACTTGTAAAGTTGTCGTAGGTGAGGTGCAAAGGAAATGAACAATAATAAGGCGATGCGTACATATATCATTTTATTGGCATGCACAGAGTGGGCGAGGAATTGATTCTTTAATTATTTGTATTTATAATTGACTACGTTATAACTACCAGAGTATTTAACTATGCATACCATAGCTGTTACCAACCAAAAAGGAGGGGTGGGTAAGTCGGTGATATCGGTAAACCTAGCATACGGGCTAGCGCAAAAAGGCAAACCAACATTACTGATAGATATTGATCCCCAAGCTCATAGCACAGTTATTTACTGTGAACCAAATTCTGAATACACGGCCACCGATTTATTTTTAAGCAAGTCGTTTGATATTTCCAAAGCCATATATCCAGCGAAGGTAAAAGGTCACGTAGTGAATGATCTGTATATACTCCCGGCTAATTTAAGATTGGCCGCAACGGCGGAACAAATAGCGGCTAGAGTTCATCGTGAAAAATTGCTAGCGAGAGCCTTACAGTCAGTAGAAGATAAATATGATTACGCCATTATTGATTGCCCACCTACGTTAGGTGTTCTTGTGATAAATGGTATCTACGCGGCTGACGAATTTTTAATTCCTGTTGCACCCTCAAAATACGCACTTGATGGTGTTGGTGATTTATTTGATGTTATCGAAGAGGTTAAAGAAACAACAGAATTTAATTACAGAATTGTGCGTAACATTTATGATTCTAGAAATAGCCAAACAAACAGCTATATCGAGTCTGAGTTAGAGGCTGTGCGTGCACGGGTAATGTCAACAATTATCAAACGAACAGAAGCGGTTAATCAAGCAGTATGCGTCGACCAGCCGGTTTTTTTATATGATCCAAAAGGTAAAGGGTCGGAAGATTTTTTAAATTTCATTGATGAGGTAGTTTATGGCAAAGAGTACGTTAGGCAGTAAAGGGAGTAGTTCAAAAATAACGGGTCGGAATAAAGGGAAGGGTAAAAATACGTCACCAGTGATAGTCAATACTAAAACACCGGCTAAGCCAACTAGCGTTCGATTAATTGGTGATGATAAGGTGATCTTAGGACGCATTGTTCAAGAGATTAACGAGCTAAGCAATGGTACTCTGAGCGAGAGTGATACGATACGGGCACTTATAAGATACGGTGAAAAAGCAAAGATAGCCGATATTTTTCAAGCATATAAAGACGGATTGTAGTTTTATTTGACTACATAAGTAGTTATTATTAACTGCTTATCATGGTGAATAATGGAAACGAAAAGTAAACAAACAGCACCTAGGTAGCTCACAAAAAATCAGGAACGATTAGCATTAATTGCGGAGCAAATTTATTTTACAGTGCAGCATGCACAAGTAGTAACCGTGTCAGGGGTCAACATGCCTGGTGTATAGGAGTTATCTAAAGGATCAGCAATGGTAAACTCAGCAGAAGAACTTCGGAACAAGGTTATTGAAATACAGCAGAAAAAGTTACAACGTGATGATAGCCATCAAAATACAGAAATAACGCCAGCACCAGTACCGACAACATCGCATATAAATACAGGGGAGAACTTCGTTGGAATTGAGCGTATTCAAAAGGATTTGTTTAATGCAAGTCGCAACGGTATGTATAACTGCATAACGCTATATCCAAGCTCAGAATACCCGACAATTTTCACTCGTATTCCCATATTTATACCTGGACAACCTGCACGACAACAGAAACTGCTGGACAAAGAAAATGCTCTTCCATTTAGTACGTCATGGGGTAACGGGCGGCGTCATGGCCCTCCGCTGACGATTTATGATGAAGACACTTTAATAGCCATCAGCTTACTAAGGAGTTTCTTATTATCCGGTGATTCAACTAAATTCCCCATTCAGATTTCATCATTGACCGAATCGCATAACTCTCAACATAACCCGCAAACTGTGCATGTAGTGACTTGCACATTGTCTGATATACAGGCGATATGTGGTACGAGCAAGGGTGGGAATAATAATCGCTTGCGGTTGGCTTCAATCAAGCGTTTGGCAGCGACTTCTATTGAATTTACCGAAACCAAAAAAAATGTAAGGCAACGAGGAACAACCTTTAGATTAATTGATGTGGCTTGGGATGCCTGGAAAGAAGATGCCGTACTTTACATCCAGATAACGCCTATTTTAGCAAGGTATCTTGAAAAAGAATTTACCTATGTTGATTGGCAAGTAAGATGTCAATTAACGGGTTTGGGGAAGGCCGTTCATCGGTTCTTATCAGGCCAACCAAAGAACTACCAGATTAGTTTACTCAAATTAAAAGAGGTTATCTATTTCCCAGGGGAACATAAAGAATTCACCAGACAACTTAGAGTGGCGCTTAAAAAGTTACTTGAGATCCAGTGGCTTAATCATTGGGAAATTAGCGGTGCTGCATCGAAACGCGATCAAAAATTAACGATTAACCGTTAAAGCCGGTACAGAAATAAGCGTTGCTGTTTTCATGGGGTGAGGGTATTTTCTCCACCCACGGGGTATTTTCTCCACCCACGGGGTATTTTCTCCACCCACGGGGTATTTTCTCCACCCACGGGGTATTTTCTCCACCCACGGGGTATTTTCTCCACCCACGGGGTATTTTCTCCACCCACGGGGTATTTTCTCCACCCATATTATTAAAAATAGCGTATAACTATTTGTTTTATAAGTGAAAAATCCATCAATGAAAATCGGGTAGTCTTTTATATAGTCTTTTATATAGTCTTTTATATAGTCTTTTATATGGACCAATCACTTTTATGAAGAACAAAATTCAACCTAAAACATAAAAAAGAAATGGAATACTGAGGAAAATATCACCGCATCGGTTCTTATTTAATCGATGCGCAGTGGTTAAATAAGAACCGCGTGAAATTCAACCACGTCGATATCTGAAAAATACAAGACAGGTTAACTATGACAGCGAAAGAAATGTTCTCCGACCCTAGGAGTTGAATTCAAGCTCTAACGCCATTGAGAAACGCTCTTAGGCTTCAGCTACGCCATTTTCATCGATAATTGATAGCTCAGCGACCGGTTCAAGAAGATCATCGGTCAGCGGGCTTGTATCAAACCCATAGACTTATGGTTATTATTTGTTCAACTTGTTAAATCATAACGGATTAACATGGAATCTTTTCGGGGCATAAATTACCTGAATCAATGGCGGTGGAAAGGCGGGATGAAATCAAAAAACTGGGTATGCATACCTAAGTTAGGTGGATTTACGTAGAGAATGAACCGCTTTTACCGATGAGTGGGTTGGGGCTAATTTTTAGTGGGTTCTTAGCCTCAATTCATACCCCATTTCGATCGATTTTAATTCAAACGCTTAAACCGACGGTGAATTTTTGTCGTCATATGACTATAATTGGGTATTATAGTGGAATTTTAGTGGAAAAAAAGGAGACTGCTAGTGGATAATATTCTTGCCTTTAGCTCGCTGAAAAAGACTCAAGAGTTGGGTCGACGTATCAATCGAGAGATCACTAGAGTACGTACCACGAAGGATCTCCTCAAAAACGTGGACATAGACGAAGAAGACACGATCATCCTTGTTGACCTTGCTATGCGGTCAATGGCCGGGATAAACATCCAAGATATGGCAAAACATGTTGGAAAAATTCCAATTGTCCTTCTTGAAGATATAGCCACAATTGATCTGAGAAGGATATTGCAGTTTGAAAATTCAAAAGGAAAAAATTGTCAAAAACAATTACAACCCGAGTTACATCATTCGAAATCCGGTCGTATTGATGCTAAACGGGTCGCCGAGTTTTTCCAACTTCCGCTATCAACGATAGCCAAAATCCTTAAAAGTCATCCTAAAACAGTACATAAAACCCCAGATGCGGTCAATATACAAGGTGGGTTGGGTGTGTTTCTGCGGATCGCCAGCGCGCTGATGGTTAAGTATGGTTCAGAGGCTGAATCCCGAGTTTGGCTCAATACACCTAACCCGGATCTTGATAATACACAACCGCTGGAAATAATTAAACGGGGTCGATGTGAGATTGTCGCCGATCTGCTTGAAGACGCACTACTCGGTCATCCCGGATAAGTTAATGCATCGGACTCATTCCCTACGCCGGATTCTACGATCTATCCCTGGAAAAGTATTTGAAGGGAAACTCTATCGCACTGTTCAAGCCGACGCACTGTACGGATTTTCTAAGGCGGGACCGTATATGCCTAGACCACTCTACAACCTTGGCCCATCCAATGGTGGTGCCCGATACACGACCAAAGGAGGTGAACCGAGCATCTATTTTGCTGAGGATGTGGAGACCGCAATGCGCGAACTTTTAAGGATTCCGGCTCCTCAATCACTCAAACCTTCAAACAATTTTAGTACGTTGGTGACGTATGAGGCAGAAGTGGCGTTAGAGAGTATATTGGACCTTACGCAATACCCGATACGTCACTTACTTGGCACCAGTCTTAAAGAACTTGCTGAACCGTGGCGATTTCGGAAAGATGGTCTCAAGCCTCCGACCCAACGTCTTGGTGCCGTCGCGGCGACCAACGGGAAGTTTCAGGGCATTCGATTTCATTCGACAATGAAGTCTGGCGAATGCATTGTCATATTCACTGATGAAATAGCACCCCCCTCTTTCATTGAAGTGATGGATCCAAAAGGGAAACTGATAGGACGACTGCCATAGGGGATTCAAACCACTGATACCATTTTAAGCCAAAATTTTTCGTAGCGATTTATCATAAATTCATATAGTGTGAGCTTGTCACTCTTAGATAGAGATAATAATATTGTCCAAGAATCGCTTTTAATTTAACCCGCTGAGTGGTGTTTAACCAGCGATTGAGCTTGATTTCATCACCACGTGCTCGACTAAAAGCGCGTTTGGCACTGGGATACAAGTCATCGTCATCAAAGAGGGTTTCTTCGTGTAATTTTCGGTGTAGGTATTTTTCTGCCGCTGACAAGTCGGATTGGGTAATAATATATCATTACCTGGACATATGTTGACCTTTTTTATTTACGTGAGCTTGTCACATATTTAAAAATGAATAATTAGTGGTATATTTATGTATCACGGGTGATGATAATTTAACGGGATAGGGTTTGAATTTGTTTGCTAAATGACTGGTCAACTTTTTGATATTAGTTGATGGGCTGTAGAATATCCACAAATAATATTTTTGGGTTAAATTCGGGTCCTTTCCCATAAAGGTACCTGATGTTCCGTCAGAATAAGAGTGATAATTACTCGATTGGCTGTCGATGTTGGGCGACAATTCGCGAGATTGTTGCTTCACTAACTTTATAAAGTCGTGCCATGTCAGCACCAGATTTTCGTTCTGAAATAACATTATCGGCAATATCCTCTCGCTGATTTTTATTCAGTTTTGGTTTGCGTCCACCGATGCGCCCTTCTTTGCGAGCCGCCTCCAGACCCGCTTTTGTGCGCTCTCTGATCATTTCTCGTTCAAATTCTGCAAATGATCCTACCATTTGCATCATCATACGTCCGGCGGGTGTCGTCGTATCTATTGACTCTGTCAAAGACTTAAATCCAGCACCCGCTTTATTTATGCGCTCAATAATAACAAGTAGGTCTTTGAGTGAGCGTGATAGACGATCAAGCTTCCAGACAACAACAATATCTCTTTCGCGGAGCTGATCGAGCATCTGATGTAGGACGGGTCTATCCCATCGCCCACCCGAGGCGGTTTCCTCAAAGACTTTTTCAACATTTGCGGTTTTAAATCCCTGAAGCTGTAACTTGTTATTCTGCTCGTCACCTTTTGAAACTCTGCTATATCCGAAAATCATCTTTCAATCCTTTAACAAACGGTCGTTTGCAAAAGCTTTGTGGAGTGACTCTATTTCAAGGGGTTTCCTCTTGCGCAAATCTATTTCATATCTAGATCGAAAGGTAATATGTTTTTGCAAGAAAGATCATTCGACATTTTATTCTTAATCCATCTCCCCAAAATGAGAGGCCTGATAGACAGAGAAAAATGGGGGACAGAGAATCCTGAATAAAGATTATTCAACAAGAGCTTATCAATTATTAGACGGAACATCAGGTACCTTTATGGGAAAGTACCCTGTTAGGTGCAATCGCGGAATTTGAACGAGAAATCATGTTAGAACGACAACGTGAAGGTATTGTAGTCGCCAAAGCCGAAGGTAAATATAAGGGGCGCAAGCCTGTGAGCAAGGATATCTTATTTACAGTACAGAAATTAATCAAAGGCGGAATGAGCATAAGTGAAGCGGTCAACAAAGTGGGTATTTCCCGGCGTACCTACTACAAAGCCATTGAAGAAGGCAGAATTTGAGTCAGTAGTAAGTCCTTAGCGACGTTTTTTGTCCAAATTCTATTCTGACCCCAATGACAGGTCAACTTTTTGTCATTAGTTGACCTGTTTCTATGTAACACCATGAATAATAGTATTGTATTTCGATGTGTATTTTATGACATCCTTGTCATAAATTGTTTTCTTTACGCGACAGTTGATTATTTTTTATCAATAGTAGAGCTGTGCTCTCGTCACGGCTGTGTAAAATCATCTATAAATGAACTTTGGCAAAAGCTATCATCCAATGACACATGGCTTAAGCATGTTTCCTTTTTATGAGGAGATGTACTCTGATCACTTTGTTGAAGACAATCACCAATTGACTTAACATTTTCTTTTATCAAAAAACACATGATACCGTTGCTAATATTTGATAGAGTTTTCGGTGCTATTTCAATAGAAGTTTCACAGCTTGCAATAAATGCTAATGAAATAATATAAAACAAAAATATAATTTTAACTTTATCTGTCATCATTTAAATGGCCTCCACTAATAAAACATCATTCACCTTATATAGTGACAGTCTTGACCAATATTTTTTTGGGAGGGGAGCTGTGATTACAAGATCGATAAACATATCGGGCATGGAATAGAAGATGATTTTATCATCTTACTAAGAAAACCAGCTTCCACTTAATTGAAACTAATACCTCTCTTTTTCATATTGACGAATAATTGACAAAATTTCATCCAATAATTCGTAATCTTTTGCTTGTTTAAAAATATGACGTAAATGATTTCTAATTTCGGTCTGCGTTAACCCATGATGCTTAGCCAATGCCGATAAATTTAAGTCATATATACCATCATTAGCTGTATGTGCCAAAGTATTTGAAGTATGATAAAAATCGTGTGAGTCAATTAGCGAATAGATAATTTTCCCTTCAATTTCAGGTAACGTACGTATAAAATCTTCAAAAATAAATCTTGTTTTTTCTTTGCTAATAATTGAATCTAATTTTAAATCTAAATCAGATTCAAATACTAAAGGAATGGAACGTTTTTTCTTTTTAAATAATTTTTTTGATAAATTACGAGAAACCGCTACAGCGTACGTAAATGGTTTAGCCTCTTCTCTATACTGTCCATTCATATATGCAACACAACACTGAGTTACGGTTTCTCGTGTCAAATCTAAAATCTCATCTTCAGACAAATAGTCATTATATTCCTTTAAACACCAAGTAGCGCCACCCCTACAAGAATCCATAAAGTATTTTATATTCTCGTCACTATATTTTCGATATATCCGAATTTCTACAGTATCATTTTCGTTTACCATGTTAGCCCCTCTCCCTTCATTATTTTAATGATAACATTGAGTCAATAAAAACTGCCGTCCATAATTATTATTTTTATTCAAAACATATGGATCATTTCTTCAATTATTAATGTTGTCTATTTTAATTATTTCTGGTAAATCTTCGGATCTTTATACATTCGCAAGTTTTCCTTTGACAAACTCCATTCTAATGTCATGTAAAATATTTTTGCATTTTTCATAACAGCTAAATTTGTAAAACTCTACTAGAAAAGGGTCGTTATCAAATCTTTCTAGTAATATACCTACAAACTCTATTGCGTCTTCCCTACGTAAATTCATAAGTTTAACTTTACACTTCTCTAAAGTGGTTAGGAAGTCTTGCTCATTATTCTTCGCTGCTAGGATTTTTAACTTTAATACATAGGGAGTTGCGATATCATCATTGCAAGAGTTCGCCTTTTCAGCATATTCAAGAGCCTTAGCTAAGTCTCCCAAATTCCGTAGATTAATATCTGCAAGACCAGCATAGGAACTAGAAGCATATCTTGGGTATGGATTGTCTTCATTGAGATTATTTAGAGCGTTTTGATAGTTATCTATAGCAAAATTAGTTTTACCAGCTTGTTGATATATTACACCAAGAAGATAATAGAGTTGATAACGCATTTCTTGTGGTAAAAAATGCGATTTTATCTTAATGGATAAAATATTTTTACCTTCAGTAATTTTACCGTTACGAATACATTTTGCAATTTCAGTAATTAAGTTTTGTTGGTCTTCCGCTAAATATTTTTTACCTTCAATATTGAATGGTGCTACTATTTCGCGAATTAACAAAGTAGCTTGATCTAAGTCTTCAATCGTCTCATCATATTCTTCTTCAACAAGATACTTTTGTATATTGCGTTCATGATTTTCCTTTGCAATATCCAATTCCTCCGTTGTTACTTTTATTTGTGTAAGTGTCATGGTTTTCTCTCCTATTTATACAATTGTAACAGTATTGATTATAAGATTAATGACTGTTCTTGAACACCAAGAAGAAGTGTTACAGATACTGCTATATAATTGTTATTTGTATAAGTTATAATTATTTATTGCATGTGTTGAAAGGGGTCTGAAGTCCAACGGTACGAAAAGTAGCGCTAAGCGATTAGATGTCTTGCTAATCCAAATAAAATCAAGGGCTGTCAGGTTGAAGTACACCTTAACTTGATATCAGGATATATGCCTAAAATGTGTCAGTTTAGAGTTATATTTGTAGATTATTGACAGTACATTTCCCGGTTCAAAGAGCCTAAACTGACACTTTCCACTCTTACAGTGACTTTTCGTACCGTTGGACTTCAGACCCCTGAAACAAACGCCTCGAAAGATGGATTATTTGTTACTCCTTCGTAATCATTAGTGCCTCGTTCGTAGAAAATTATTTACTGAATGCTAAAAATAACTAATGCTATCGATCATTGATTGTAATTTGTTCAAATGAGAATGTAATGCGTCGTTTATGTTTTTAATAATGGGTAAAATTGCATATTTAGGGGAAACCCGACATAGGAATTAACTATTCGAGGTTTGTTTAGATACGGAGGGAAATCCAATGATAGCTGGTTACTTATTGTTCATTGGCCTTCTGAGTGATCACAAATCACTGTTGAGTTTGCTTCACATGCCAACTGTTATGCCATGGAAACTCGGAGAGAGCCAATCGTTTTCATTATCATTCACAATATTAGATAGAAACCTATTTTATTGAATTAAATTATAGGAATTCCTATTCATTTATCGATGAGTTTTATCTAATATTTTCACAAAAATAAACGATCGTTTTTATTATAGTAATCACGATGTGGAGTCAACCACTGTAGACTTTTAAGTGACTGGATCAAGAATTTAAGCTTCCTGAATTATTGGAATTTCAAGTAACTTAAATTGGGAGATAAGAATGCTCATAATGAGCTGATAATTCAAAGGGAAGGGGAAATGTCTATGTCGGGTTTCCCCTAAATATGCAATTTTACCCAATAATCCCAGCAAATAATTTAAACTATTTTACTTTGCAATCATCCCTGGATAAATACATAACTCGTCAACCATTCCGTAACAGTTGACGAGTGGGATTCCGTCCGTAACTGATTGATAATTCAATTTAAAATTCTGATTTCCCCCCTTGTTTTCTGTCCCGCCTTCCGTTATCGTCGTCAACTTATCCCTTTCCACTGATGAAAACTTGACGACCTGACCCCGATGACGAATAAAACATCACCAGCACAAAATCACCCCAAAAAAGGCGCGACCATCAAGGTCGAACCGATTTGTGATCTTAAACATTACTTGTAAAGTTGTCGTAGGTGAGGTGCAAAGGAAATGAACAATAATAAGGCGATGCGTACATATATCATTTTATTGGCATGCACAGAGTGGGCGAGGAATTGATTCTTTAATTATTTGTATTTATAATTGACTACGTTATAACTACCAGAGTATTTAACTATGCATACCATAGCTGTTACCAACCAAAAAGGAGGGGTGGGTAAGTCGGTGATATCGGTAAACCTAGCATACGGGCTAGCGCAAAAAGGCAAACCAACATTACTGATAGATATTGATCCCCAAGCTCATAGCACAGTTATTTACTGTGAACCAAATTCTGAATACACGGCCACCGATTTATTTTTAAGCAAGTCGTTTGATATTTCCAAAGCCATATATCCAGCGAAGGTAAAAGGTCACGTAGTGAATGATCTGTATATACTCCCGGCTAATTTAAGATTGGCCGCAACGGCGGAACAAATAGCGGCTAGAGTTCATCGTGAAAAATTGCTAGCGAGAGCCTTACAGTCAGTAGAAGATAAATATGATTACGCCATTATTGATTGCCCACCTACGTTAGGTGTTCTTGTGATAAATGGTATCTACGCGGCTGACGAATTTTTAATTCCTGTTGCACCCTCAAAATACGCACTTGATGGTGTTGGTGATTTATTTGATGTTATCGAAGAGGTTAAAGAAACAACAGAATTTAATTACAGAATTGTGCGTAACATTTATGATTCTAGAAATAGCCAAACAAACAGCTATATCGAGTCTGAGTTAGAGGCTGTGCGTGCACGGGTAATGTCAACAATTATCAAACGAACAGAAGCGGTTAATCAAGCAGTATGCGTCGACCAGCCGGTTTTTTTATATGATCCAAAAGGTAAAGGGTCGGAAGATTTTTTAAATTTCATTGATGAGGTAGTTTATGGCAAAGAGTACGTTAGGCAGTAAAGGGAGTAGTTCAAAAATAACGGGTCGGAATAAAGGGAAGGGTAAAAATACGTCACCAGTGATAGTCAATACTAAAACACCGGCTAAGCCAACTAGCGTTCGATTAATTGGTGATGATAAGGTGATCTTAGGACGCATTGTTCAAGAGATTAACGAGCTAAGCAATGGTACTCTGAGCGAGAGTGATACGATACGGGCACTTATAAGATACGGTGAAAAAGCAAAGATAGCCGATATTTTTCAAGCATATAAAGACGGATTGTAGTTTTATTTGACTACATAAGTAGTTATTATTAACTGCTTATCATGGTGAATAATGGAAACGAAAAGTAAACAAACAGCACCTAGGTAGCTCACAAAAAATCAGGAACGATTAGCATTAATTGCGGAGCAAATTTATTTTACAGTGCAGCATGCACAAGTAGTAACCGTGTCAGGGGTCAACATGCCTGGTGTATAGGAGTTATCTAAAGGATCAGCAATGGTAAACTCAGCAGAAGAACTTCGGAACAAGGTTATTGAAATACAGCAGAAAAAGTTACAACGTGATGATAGCCATCAAAATACAGAAATAACGCCAGCACCAGTACCGACAACATCGCATATAAATACAGGGGAGAACTTCGTTGGAATTGAGCGTATTCAAAAGGATTTGTTTAATGCAAGTCGCAACGGTATGTATAACTGCATAACGCTATATCCAAGCTCAGAATACCCGACAATTTTCACTCGTATTCCCATATTTATACCTGGACAACCTGCACGACAACAGAAACTGCTGGACAAAGAAAATGCTCTTCCATTTAGTACGTCATGGGGTAACGGGCGGCGTCATGGCCCTCCGCTGACGATTTATGATGAAGACACTTTAATAGCCATCAGCTTACTAAGGAGTTTCTTATTATCCGGTGATTCAACTAAATTCCCCATTCAGATTTCATCATTGACCGAATCGCATAACTCTCAACATAACCCGCAAACTGTGCATGTAGTGACTTGCACATTGTCTGATATACAGGCGATATGTGGTACGAGCAAGGGTGGGAATAATAATCGCTTGCGGTTGGCTTCAATCAAGCGTTTGGCAGCGACTTCTATTGAATTTACCGAAACCAAAAAAAATGTAAGGCAACGAGGAACAACCTTTAGATTAATTGATGTGGCTTGGGATGCCTGGAAAGAAGATGCCGTACTTTACATCCAGATAACGCCTATTTTAGCAAGGTATCTTGAAAAAGAATTTACCTATGTTGATTGGCAAGTAAGATGTCAATTAACGGGTTTGGGGAAGGCCGTTCATCGGTTCTTATCAGGCCAACCAAAGAACTACCAGATTAGTTTACTCAAATTAAAAGAGGTTATCTATTTCCCAGGGGAACATAAAGAATTCACCAGACAACTTAGAGTGGCGCTTAAAAAGTTACTTGAGATCCAGTGGCTTAATCATTGGGAAATTAGCGGTGCTGCATCGAAACGCGATCAAAAATTAACGATTAACCGTTAAAGCCGGTACAGAAATAAGCGTTGCTGTTTTCATGGGGTGAGGGTATTTTCTCCACCCACGGGGTATTTTCTCCACCCACGGGGTATTTTCTCCACCCACGGGGTATTTTCTCCACCCACGGGGTATTTTCTCCACCCACGGGGTATTTTCTCCACCCACGGGGTATTTTCTCCACCCACGGGGTATTTTCTCCACCCA
>Ga0316205_10002689_pt1 | contig 18034 bp, 13 predicted proteins | sample 3monthpyrite_MG_FD_204941 | JGI IMG/M metagenome (GOLD analysis project Ga0316205, IMG submission 204941) | Microbial mat bacterial communities from mineral coupon in-situ incubated in ocean water Damariscotta River, Maine, United States -... | ecosystem: Environmental > Aquatic > Marine >... | reverse complement strand
ACGCCATGCTCGGCTTTCTGAGGGAAGGGGTGCCCAAAAACTGCAACACCTTGTGCGACAGCGTTTCAGATAATTTCCGTGTCATATCGCCTAAGGATTTTCGGGTTCTGACGTGAACGGGGTATACATAAAAAAATAAGGATATAAGAAGAAGCCCAAACTGCTTTAGTAATGAGAAGCTCGGGTTATCCCTTAACCCTCAGATTGGCGATAAGAGGCAGATGGTCTGAACCGACTTGCGGCCCTGTTGTCATGGTTGAGCCGTAAAATTCCGGCGTGGTCAGAATTTGGTCTATGGGAATGCCGGCAAAGGAGAGCTGGACTGGCCATGTGGGGAGCAGCCCGCCGTCTACCCGGGTTAATTCCGTACCTTCGATGATTCTGTTAAACGAGGGCGACCACGGTGTCGCATTAAAATCGCCAGAAACAACAAGGGGGCCTTCAAGGGAACGCAGCAGGCCAGAAAATGCCTTCACATGCCGGGAATGAAAATATTCATGGCCCTTGTCGATGGCTGGTGTCGGCACATCAAGATGGGTCCCGACAAGGGTGAAGCTGAGACGATTATTCGTGTATTTGGCAACGATCACACCTGGGTCTGTTGTTGTCCTCGGACGTGTCCTGGCTGTTTCCCAGGGTTCTTTTGACAGGAGGCCAAGGTCACATACGGACATGTCGTCACAAAACAGCATGTGAGGATAGATGTCCGATAAAGCACCAAGCATCTTTGCCCATTTTGGTGTGACCTCTTCAAGCATGACAATGTCAGCGTTTTCGTCGCGAAGGAACTCGATGGCGATTTTTGGAGTCGGATTGGCTTTCCGAAGGTTCAGATTGATAAGCTTGATTTGTGGGTCGCTACCAGCAACTGCGGTGATTGTCAGAAAAGGCATGACGGCGGCACCATTCATCCCCATCAGGACAAGTGCCACCAGTGCAGCCCTGTAATGACGTGCCTTGAGTGCCAACAATGCCAAAACAGCCGAGAACAGAACATAATGGACTTTAAAATGAGCAAACAGCTCAAACAAAGGGGTGATTTCCCCAAGCAGTGGAGCAAGTGAAGCTATCGCAAGGCCAATAACACCAAAATTTAAAACTTTGCTCTTCAAGCCCTGCCTCAATCAGCCCCGTCCTGCATCTGCTCAATCGCCTTCAAGACTTTTGGCGGCGATAATGGCAGGTCACTCATGGTTCTGCCGATGGCATTTTCGACAGCATTACTAACAGCCGCCGGTGCCGGGACAAGAGGTGGTTCGCCAACGCCGCGCACACCATAGGGGTGGTTGGGGTTGGGAACTTCAACCAGCACCGCGTCAATCATTGGCACATCTGAGGCGACGGGCATCCGGTAATCGAGGAAGCCGGTGTTTTGCAGGCGGCCCTGATCGTCGTAGACGTATTCTTCATTCAACGCCCAGCCGATGCCCTGAACGGCACCGCCCTGAATTTGGCCCTCAACATAATCAGGCGAGATCGCCCGGCCAACGTCCTGAACAACTGTATAGCGTTTGGGTGAAACGAAACCGGTTTCAGGGTCTACTTTCACATCAACAATCTGAGCACTGAACGCGGCACCTGCGCCGCCAGCATTGATTTCCGAATGCCCGGCGATGGCACCACCCATTTTGGTTGCCATACCAGCTAACTCTTTCAAGGTAAGTGACTTGTTGCCGCCTGAAGACGTAACAGCCTGCCCGGCTTCCCAGGTGACATCTTCAACAGCGATTTCCCATTTTTTGGCGGCCAGTTCGCGGAGTTTCTCAATGATTTCACGAATGGAGTTGATCACGGCCATGCCGGTTGCAAAGGTGGTACGGCTTCCAGCGGTCAGGTGGCTGTAGCCCATTGAACCCGTATCAGCGATGATCGGTTTGATCATTTCGATATCAATGCCCATCTCTTCAGCTGCCATGACGCGCATGGATGATCGCGACCCGCCAATATCCGGGTTGCCTGTTGCAACAGCAACCGTGCCGTCATCGAGAAGATTGGCAACAACACTGCTCAAGCCGCCGCCATGCATCCAGTACCCGAGCGCAAAGCCGCGCCCCATGTTGGGGCCGAGCGGGGACTTGTAATGATCGTGTTTCCTGGCTTTCTCAAGAACCTCATTAAGGCCAATGATACCGTATTTGGTTCCAGCCAGGCTTTCGCCATTGTCACTAACAGCGTTCTTCGCGCGAATATCAATCGGATCCATGCCGAGGCGACTGGCGAGTTCATTGATTGTGCCTTCTGCCGCCAATGTTGCCATTGGTGCTCCCGGTGCCCGGTAGGCGGCAACCTTCGGCCGGTTGACGCAGACATCGTAAACCGACACCTGGGCGTTGGGGATTGTATAGGCAGAGAAGGGGGTGTCGACTGAACGACCAACTGGTGATCCTTTGAAGGCACCGCCTTGGCAATACATATGCATTTCCGCAGCAACGATGGTGCCTTCGTTCTTCGCCCCCATTTTGACCTGGGTACGCGTCCCCGATGCGGGGCCCGTGCCGCGGAAGACTTCGGACCGGGTCATCACAATGCGGACCGGGCGGCCCGTCATTTGCGACAGACGGATGGCGACGGGTTCGGCGTAAACGTTGTTCTTGCCGCCAAAGCCACCGCCGATTTCCGACGCCGTGACGCGAATTTTCGCCATTTCCATTTTCAATAGTCTGGCGCAAAAGGCGCGGATGACGAAATGCCCTTGCGTCGTGGTCCAAAGCTCCACGCTGTCGTCTTCCGAAGCCGTTGCGATACAGGCCTGGGGTTCGATATAACCCTGATGGACGGGTTTTGATGTGAACTCCCGCTCGACAATTATGTCCGCATCAGCAAAGCCTTTTTCGAGATCACCTCGCCCTTTTCTGGCGAACCGGAACAGGTTTGATGGTTCTGTCGGTGCAGGTTCTACGCCATGGGTGAACTGGTCTTCATGAAGGATCGGTGCTCCCGGCTGAATGGCTTCCAAGGGGTCCATTACATGGGGCAGAGTCTCATACTCAACCTCAATCAGTTTGATGGCGTCGCGGGCAATTTTTTCGCTGGTTGCAGCGACGGCAGCAACGGCGTGGCCGTCATAGAGCACCTTTTCGCGCGCCATAACGTTGCGCGAAATATCATGGAAATCCGCGATGACCGGCCCGTAAGGTGGCTGGAGCAGGGGATGGTCGGGAATGGCCTCATAAGTCAGAACCGCTTTCACACCCTTGAGTGCGCGGGCCTTGCTGGTGTTGATGGAAATGATTTTTGCATGGGCATGTGGGCTGCGAAGAATTTTCGCATAGAGCATCCCCGGCACAATCATGTCATCGCCAAAGCGTGCCCGCCCGGTGACTTTATCGGGACCATCAGGGCGACGTGTGCGTTTGCCGACCCATTTGAAATTGGTGTTTGCGCTGTCGTTACTCATGATCCGTTAGCCCTCATTTCCTGAGCCGCGTCCAGAACGGCGCGAACGATTTTGTCATACCCTGTGCAACGACAAAGATTGCCAGCCAGACCAAACCGCACCTCGGTTTCAGTAGGGTCTGGATTTTTTTCAAGAAACGCTTTTGCCATATTAAGGATTCCAGGTGTGCAGATGCCACACTGAAGCGCGGCATGGTCCAGAAATTTCTGTTGCAGGGGATGCAGCTCATTTGGTTTGCCCATGCCTTCAACGGTCTCGATTTCTGCACCCTCAAGTTCGACACCGAGCACGAGGCAGGCATTTACAGCGCGACCATTGAGAATAACCGTGCAGGCGCCACAGTCGCCGGTTCCGCATCCGTTTTTGGTGCCGGTCATGTGCAATTCACTGCGGAGAACATCAAGCAGGGTTTGCTCGGTCGAGCAGGTGAAATCCATTTCGTCGCCGTTGATGGTAGAGGTAATTAAATGCTTGGCCATCAGTTTTTCTCCGCTCTTTCCCAGGCGATTTTTGTCGCCCGACAGGCCATAACACCGGCCACTTTTGTTCTGAATTCTATGGTTCCGCGTTTATCATCAATTGGCGAGCAGGCGTCACGGGCCGCTCCGGCCAATGCCTCTAGCACGTCATCTGTTAACTTTTTGCCAACGAGGATTCCTGACGCCGCCTCTACCAGTCTGGCGGTTGCGGAAACGGCCCCCAGAGCCAGGCGTGCTGACGCGCAGGTTCCATCCGGGTTGAGGGTAATTGATACACCAGCACCAACGACGGCAATATCCATCTCGGTTCGTGGGATAAAGCGCAAATAGGCATCACCTGCGCGTTCCGGACGAACAGGCAGTTTAATCGAAAGGACAAACTCTCCGGGTTTAAGAGATGTTTGACCGGGAGCGGTAGGGATGTCCTGAACCGGTATTTCCCGCATTCCGTCAGGCCCTGCGATCACGACAACCGCATCTGCTGCGATCAATGCAGGAACACTGTCTGCGGCTGGCGAGGCATTGCAGAGATTGCCGCCAACAGTGGCGCGGCCCTGAACCTGCATGGAGCCGATCAGTTCCACCGCTTCAACAACACCGGGCCACATTGCCGATATCTGATCGTGTTCACCAAGCTCGGCACCTGTAACGGCGGCACCGATGTGAATGTATTCAGAATCAATTGTGATCTGGCGGGTCTCGGTGATTTTTTTGATATCGACAAGAAGCCCTGGTTCAATCAGGTCTTCGCGAATTTGAACCAGCAGGTCAGTGCCTCCGGCAAATATTTTTGCCGATGGTCCCTCTTCGGCCAGCAACGCGACAGCGGCCTCTATGGATTCTGGGGATTCATATCTTAAATCGGTCACGGGCCTGAAAACTCCTGCTCACAGCAAATCGACGCCAACAATAATCGTATCGCAGCATCATAGAAATATAAATTCCAGAGCGATAGCGGAAGTTTAGGCATCAGTCTTATGACTGATGATTGGCAACCAGACAGGCGAGCGCGGCTGAGGCGACACGGGCCTGGGGCGGGTCGGCGCGGGATGTGAGCATGACCGGCACCGTTGCCCCCATAACAATACCAGCTGCCGTCGCACTCATGAAATAGACCATCATCTTGAACAGACCATTGCCGGTTTCAATATTCGGCACGGCCAGAATGTCAGCATTTCCGGCAACCGGGCTGGTGACGCCTTTTAATCTGGCGGCTTCCGGGGAAACGGCATTGTCAAAAGCAAACGGACCATCAACGAGAGCATTTTTGATCTCGCCACTGGCGGCTATTTTGACAACCTCCGCCGCTTCAACACTGGATGGCATATTGGGGAGCACGGATTCCGTACCAGATAGCATGGCAACTCTGGGCGTTTTATTGCCGAGCGCATGGGCGAGATCGACAGCGTTTTTGACGATGTGAATTTTGGTTTTGACGTCAGGGGCAATATTCACGGCCCCGTCTGTAATCATCAACGGGCGATCAACGCCCGGCACGGTCATATGAAATATATGGCTCAAGCGGCGATCAGTCCTGAGGCCTGTGTCTCTGTTCACAACGGCACTCATCAAGGCGTCCGTATGGACATGGCCTTTCATCAGGGCTGCGGCCTCACCACCCCGCGCCACAGCAACCGCAGCAGCCGGTGCGCGGTCTTCGCCGCCTGCATCCACAATGCGAATACCTGTAATGTCCCACTCTATTGTGCGGGCAAGAGTGCGGATGTGGTCCCCGTCACCGACTAGGATGGGGTCAATCAGGCCTTGCTCAGTCGCCTGGCGCGCACTTTCAAGGGCGACCATGTGATCAGCACCCGCGACGGCAGTCTTTACCGCCGGGACATCCTTGCAAAGATTCAGAAGATAACGGGGGATTTCAAACGGGGCTTTGCTCAACATGAGGAGGCCTTAATCAATTATAAAAAGGGGCCGGGGAACCTGTGGTACCCCAGCCCCATATACCGGGGAGAAACTAAAGCCGGTAAATAGTCTTCTGACAACCCGTATGGGTTAATCAGGCACCTTTCTGCGGGCGCATGTCGTTCGGGTCGATACCAGCAACCGCAACAGGTGCCTTCATGGCATCACGGCGGAAGGGCTCGCCCAGTTCCTGGTTCAGAACGATCTCGATAAAGGTGGTGATACCTTTTTTCTGATCCTCACAGGAAGTTTTGATCGCTTCCGTCAGGGCCTCAGGTGTTTTGACTTCAACCCCCTTCAGGCTGCAGCCTTCAGCAACTTTGGCGTAGCTGAGGTAAGGGTTCAGTTCCGTACCAACGAAGTTATCATCATACCAGAGGATGGTGTTGCGTTTTTCAGCACCCCACTGGAAGTTACGGAAGATCACCATGGTAATCGCAGGCCAGTCGTCGCGACCGATAGAGACCATTTCGTTCATGGAAATACCAAACGCGCCATCACCTGCGAAACCGACGACAGGTGTATCGGGGCAGCCGATTTTCGCGCCAATAATGGACGGAAAACCGTATCCGCAGGGGCCAAACAGACCCGGTGCAAGGTATTTGCGGCCTTCTTCGAACGTCGGGTAGGCGTTACCGATGGCACAGTTGTTGCCAATGTCACTGGAGATGATGACATCTTTCGGAAGACCAGCCTGAATGGCGCGCCAAGCCTGGCGTGGAGCCATAAGGTCGGCATCGCGTTCGCGCGAATCCGCGTTCCATGTGGTGCCGGGGTCATCATCTTCGTGATCAAGGCTGCTCAGTTCCTGCATCCATGCAGACTTGGTCTGGTGGATCAGTGCCTTGCGGTCTTCACGACCGGCGTCACCGGCTGTTGGCGTCAACTGGGCCAGAATTTGCTGGGCAACCATTTTTGCATCACCCTGAATGCCAACGGTAACCTTCTTGGTCAGGCCGATGCGGTCAGAGTTGATGTCGACCTGGATGATGCTGGCGTCATTTGGCCAGTAATCAATGCCATAGCCCGGCAGGGTCGAGAAGGGGTTGAGGCGTGTGCCGAGAGCCAGAACGACATCGGCTTTGGAGATCAGTTCCATACCGGCTTTTGATCCGTTGTAACCCAAGGGGCCAGCGGCCAGCGGGTGGCTGCCCGGGAAACTGTCGTTATGCTGATATCCGCTGCAAACCGGTGCATCAAGGCGCTCAGCCAAAGCAACACAATCCGGGATAGCGCCACCGATAACCACACCGGCACCGGAAAGGATGACCGGGAATTTGGCGTTGGACAGAAGTTCAGCAGCCTGAGTGATAGCCTCGGTGCCGCCAGCCGGGCGTTCAAGACGAACAATCTGCGGCAGTTCGATATCGATAACCTGGGTCCAGAAATCACGTGGTACGTTGATCTGTGCCGGAGCTGAGCCGCGAATGGCTTTTTCAATGACGCGGTTCAGGACTTCAGCCATACGTGAAGCATCGCGAACTTCTTCCTGATAGCAGACCATGTCCCGGAAAAGAGCCATCTGCTCAATTTCCTGGAAACCGCCCTGACCGATGGTTTTATTGGCCGCCTGCGGGGTGACCAGCAACATTGGTGTATGGTTCCAGTAAGCGGTTTTGATCGGCGTGACGAAACCGGTGATGCCCGGCCCATTTTGTGCAATCGCCATTGCCATTTTACCGGTTGTTCTTGTGTAGCCATCGCAGATCATGCCCGCATTGGTTTCATGCGCGCAGTCCCAGAACGTAATACCGGCTTTCGGGAACAAATCGGAAATCGGCATCATCGCAGATCCGATAATACCGAAGCCGTGTTCAATGCCATGCATTTGCAAGACCTTTACGAAGGCCTCTTCAGTTGTCATTTTCGCCATTGGTTTTTCCTTCAATTTTCTCAGAAATGAGACAAAAATTATCAATAACAGTAATTACGCTGATTTTTAGCAAAACTAATGCGAAGAGTCAAAACTATTCGGCCATCGCGGACAGTTAACGCCCGCGATGGCCGTCTGCTTGTGAAATCAGCCGCCGAGAGCTGCCTTTGGATCGACGTAATCATAACCAAGATCGTCAGCAACGGCCTTGTAGGTGATATCCCCTTCATGAACGTTGAGGCCGTTCATCAGATGCGGGTTATCAAGAAGTGCCTGTTTGTAACCCTTGTCGGCAATCGCCAGCGTAAACGGCAAGGTCATATTGTTAAGTGCATAGGTCGACGTGCGCGCAACGGCACCCGGCATATTGGCGACGCAGTAGTGAACGACTTCATCGACGATATATATAGGGTCGGCGTGGGTGGTCGCATGAGATGTCTCAAAGCAACCGCCCTGATCAATAGCCACATCAACCAGAACTGACCCGGTCTTCATGGCTTTCACGTGTTCTTTTGTGACCAGTTTAGGAGCCGCAGCACCGGGTAGCAGAACGCCACCAATAACCAGATCAGCACCCAGCACATGTTCCTCAATGGCGAGGTTGGTTGAGTAGACGGTTTTTACCGCCTGACCGAAGCGAACAACAATGGCCCGCATGGTTTCAACATTGCGATCAAGAATAGTGACGTCAGCGCCAAGTCCAATTGCCATATAGGCAGCGTTTTCACCAACGACACCGCCGCCGATGATAACAACTTTGGCCGGAGCTACACCGGGGACACCACCCAGGAGAACGCCGGAACCGCCTTGTGCTTTTTCAAGACAATGGGCACCGGCCTGGATCGACATGCGGCCAGCAACCTGAGACATCGGGGCCAGAAGAGGCAGGCCACCTGCATGATCCGTAACTGTTTCATAAGCGATGCAAACAGCGCCACTGTCGACAAGATCCCTGGTCTGCTCGGGATCGGGTGCCAGATGCAGGTAGGTGAAGAGGATCTGGCCCTTGCGCAGCATTTTGCGCTCAATAGCCTGAGGCTCTTTGACCTTCACGATCATCCCGGCTTCAGCGAAAATCTGCTCTGCTGTGTCATAGATAGTCGCACCAGCCTGCACATAGTCTTCATTGCTGGCACCAATGCCGATACCGGCGCTGGTCTCAACGATGACTTGATGGCCGTGGTGGACGGCTTCGCGTACGCTGGTCGGTGTCATGCCGACGCGGTACTCATGATTTTTAATCTCTTTAGGAACGCCGATAAGCATTTCATTGGACTCCGAAGAAAGAAGAAAATACCACAGCATCCGGCCAGCGAATTTGCATTCGCCAGACACTGTGAGGACAGCCTTTGATAGGGCTATGTGGGGTATCGCTGGTAGGGCCAGATTCCGGTATTCCCCCGGACCAGATTCAGGCGTCTGTCTGGCGCTGTTTTCCGGGCTTAAGAGCGGTCCATAATCTCGGACAGAAGTTTGATACCGGGCTCTATTCTCTCCTCCGGTATTGAGGACAATCCAAGGCGAATAAAATTCTTTGGCGGATTGGGGCTGGAAAAGTATGGGCTGCCCGGTTCGATCACCACGCCTTCATTTAAGGCGTTACGGGCAAGATCAAAACCGTCCGCTTTATCATTGCCGCGAACCCAGAACGCTGTGCCGCCGAAAGTCGGAATCTCCGTTGACCCGGGCAAGTATGCTTCAATTGCATCAGCCATCGCCTGCCACCGCCCCCGATACGCCCGGTGCAGGCGATGGATCAGGGTGTCATGATGGCCTTGGGCAAGGAAATAGGCGACGGTGCGCTGGTTGTTGTTTGGGGTATGACGCAGCATCAGTAACCGGAGTGCACGAAGCTCACGAATGAGTTCCGCCGGAGCAACCAGATAGCCCAGACGCAAGCCGGGAAACAGGGTTTTTGAGAGGCTGCCGACATAGAGAACACGATTATTCACATCCAGAGACTTGAGGGCCGGGGTTGGTGAGCTGGCGTAATTTGTCTCGCTTTCATAATCGTCTTCCATAACGACAAAATCATATTTCTCGGCATGCTCCAATAAGGCCTTCCGCCTTTCCATCGGCATTGTCCGCGTGGTTGGCGACTGATGGCTTGGCGTTACATATACATAGTCACAGCCATTCAGGCGTTCATCGACAGGCAATCCTTCACGGTCGACGGCAATGGGTACGACTTTGCTGGTTTTCAGGCTGAAGATGTTGCGCGCATCGGGATACCCCGGGTCTTCAATACCGACCTGTACTTCATCACGGATTAACAGGCTGGCCAAAAGGTAGAGCGCGTTTTGTGCACCGAGCGTGATCAGAATTTCATCGTTTGACGCCATAATGCCGCGTCGGGGCAAAAGCCGGGTTTTAATCTGCTCGATCAGCAACGGATCATCACTTCCGCTGGTATCACTTGTCCAGGCATCCATGCCGCGTTTGCCCATGGCTTGCCGGGTGCATTCGCGCCATGCCGCAATTGGAAACAGACCCGGATCAACCTGATTGGAGATGAACGGGTATTTATATGTCGTCCAGTCGAGTGGCTTTTTTATGGTTGTCTGAATTGTCGGGTGCAGCTTGAAGCGTTTTTCCCAGTCGAGTTCCCTGGTGTTCGTCCGGGCAGTGGGAGTGGACGATACTACGCGGCCTTCCAGAATATCCGGATTTACATAAAATCCACTGCGTTCGCGGGATGTCAGATAGCCATCATCAACAAGGCCCTGATAGGCAAGAACGACAGTATTTCTGGACACACGAAGAGTTTTTGCCATTTTCCGGCTTGATGGTAAGGGCATACGTGACGGCAGTTGGCCGTTAAGAATTGCAGAGACCAGCATTTCCCTGATTTGGGACTGAATGCTGGTATTTTCTGTTTTCTCAAAATGAAATAATGTGTCCCGCACGCGCTGGCCTCACGAAATGGGAAAAATTGGCCCTAGGGTGGGTCCAGCGCAAAGACTACTTTGTTTGGGCAACGCGGACAAGTCACCCGCCGTTTTGTATGGGCGGCTTTTCCGTATTTATTATCAAACCCTATGGATAGCGTTTTTCGCCGGGAGGAACCCCAATGCAATTTACCGCGAATAACTTGGAGCGACACTGGATGCCGTTTACGGCAAACCGTGCCTTTAAAAACGACCCTCGTATCATCGTCAAAGGTGAAGGGGTTTACTTCACCGATCACCACGGTCAAAAAATCATTGATGGGTCATCCAGCCTGTTCTGCTGCCCAATTGGCCATGGCCGCAAGGAAATCGCAGAAGCCGTTTACAAACAGCTTTTGGAAAACGATTACGCTTCGCCGTTTGGCAGTGCGACGCCCGGTACGTTTGAGTTGGCGCAAAAGGTTGCGCGGATCACGCCTGATCCCATCAACCATGTGTTTTTTGTGAACTCGGGATCTGAATCCATCGATACGGCGCTTAAAATGTGCATGGCGTATCACCGTGCCCGCGGCGAAGGCCAGCGCACGCGTTTTGTCTCAAGAGACCGGGCCTATCACGGTGTTAACATCGGTGGCGTCAGCCTGAGCGGCATGGTCAAAAATCGTGAAACCTTCAGCGGCGTCATGCCAAACGTTGTTTGCATGCGCCACACTTTTGACGAAGACCAGTTGTTCACCCGCGGGCAGCCCGAAGGCGGCAAGGAACTTGCTGATGATCTGCAGCGTTTCTGTGAAACCTATGGCGGGTCAACCATCGCCGCTGTTTTTGTGGAACCGATTGCTGGATCAACCGGTTGCCTGGTGCCGCCAAAAGGTTATCTTGAGCGGCTTCGTGAAATCTGCGACGAACATGGTATCTTGCTGGTCTTTGATGAAGTGATCACCGGCTTCGGTCGCACGGGTTCCGCTTTTGCATCCCAGGAATTTGGTGTGACACCCGATCTCATGACCATGGCCAAAGCCCTGACCAATGGTGCGCAGCCGATGGGTGCTGTTGCTGTTCGTGATGAGGTTTATGAAACCATCACGGAAGCCGCACCGGAGAACGCCATTGAGTTCTTCCACGGTTACACCTATTCCGGTCATCCGGCGGCTTGTGCGGCAGGTATTGCCGTGCAGGACATTTTCCAGAACGAAAACCTGTTTGAGAAATCTCGCGAAATGTCTGAGTACTTCCTGGATGGATTGTTCAGCTTGAAGGATATTGACAGTGTTCGCGATATACGTGGCTACGGCACGATTGGTGCTGTCGAATTGAAGCCAAAAGGCGCACCGGGGGCGCGTGGTGGTGCCGGGCAGGTTGCCTTGTTCAAGAAAGGCATGCATGTGAAGTTCACAGGCGATTCAGGTATCATTGCACCGCCATTCGTTTCAGAAAAAAGTCATATTGATGAAATGGTTGATAAGCTTCGCGCGATGCTCAGCGAAATCTAGCATTCGGTAGTTTCAAAAATACGGAAACGGCACCCGAGGGTGCCGTTTCTAATTTTCCAATAACAACCAGATTTATTGACTTCCCGCTTTGGGCTGTACCTTTTTCAGGTTTCCGGGATCAAAGATGTTCCCAAAAGCCCCTCTGCCTGGAGATTGTGCTGGCGGGACTTCGCTGGCTTTCGGCCCGGCTTTGTCCAGATTGCCCGGATTAAACACACTGCCAAAGCTGCCTTTGCCGGGGCTTTGGGGCACTGTGGAGGGCACTTTACTGCTGCCGCTACCAAAGACATCCGGGCCTTTCAGGGATCTCTGTATCTTCTTATCAAGCATCTTCTGCTTAACTTCCTTGATTTTCTGCTCCTGAATAATACGCTTTGTTTCGCGAACATCGGCTTTACAGGCCGCCGGGCTATAAACTTGCGCAAACCAGATTGTTGAGAACCCGCCAAGAGCCAGCAAAACCATCAATATTGCGGCAGGGTTACCCCTGAGGAAGCGTGGTAACTGGAAATTCCCGCTAACCGCAGACACCGGCGCACCATTGGCGATGGCCAGTTGTTGGCGGCGCTTATATATTTCGTTCGCCAGCGCGCCAACAATCGTCAAAACAACGATGATGAAGGCCAGAGACGAAATCGACGGGTTAATGCCGTAGCGCACTTTTTGCGCCAGTTCGATGGTCAGCGTCGGATATTTGCCGAACGTGAACGTTGTCGTGTTGTAGTTCTCGAACGAGGCGAGAAATGCCAATACAGCGGCTGACGCAATGGCCGGTTTCATGAACGGCAACAGAATTTTCCGAAACGCCTGAACGTTGGACGCGCCCAGATCAAGGGCGGCTTCGGTCAATCCTGTATCAAAGCGCTGCAGGCGGGCGAGAAACACCAGCATGCAATAAGACGCGATAAAGGTGGATTGCCCGAGGATGGTCAGGAAAATACCGTTATGCAGGAAGCTGTCGCTGCTAAGACCAAGCATTACGTTGATCCGGTCCCAGAAGACCAGTGTGGAAATACCAAGAACCACACCAGGGATCAGGATCGGTGCAATGATAATGGTGTAATAGGTTGCGCGAAGCTTTGGCCATATCTGCGTTAACATCAATGCACCGGCCAAACCCATAACAACGGAAAGGATGACGGTTCCCAACCCAACGATCAGGCTGTTATGGATGCCATTAATAATCCGCTTGTCATCGGCAAGCACACCGAACCATTCAAACGTAAGACATTCCCATGGGGCGACCCGTGGGAAACCGGGGGAATTGAAGGCCGTTGCACCCATAATGACTAACGGGCCAAGCAGGTAGCCGAAAAAGACGACCAGGTAGGCGGCCAGGAAAAATTTGACGAGGAAGCTTTCGGTTTTCATTTGCCAATATCTCCCATCTTGACCTTGAATAGTCGCATTGTCGACAACACGATGATGATACAGGTCACCAGTAGAACGATGGCAAACGCAGCCCCTCTTGGCCAGTTACCCCCCTGGTTGAACCATTGGTAAATGATCTGGGTAAACCAGAGACTTGAGGGCCCCCCCAGGATCTGTGGTGCGGCCAGGGCACCAGCTGAAAGCATGAAAACCATGGTGCAGCCTGAAGAAATACCGGGTTTGGCGTAAGGAATAACCACCCGCCAGTGAATGCGCCACCACGGCGCCCCCATATCCCGGGCCGCTTCAATCTGGTTACGGTCAAGGCTTTCAATAACGTTATACATCGGGAAAATCATCAGCAGGATATAGGCGTAACCCAATCCGGCATAGAGCGCCACATTGGCGCGGATGAAATCAATCGGGTCATTTATCAACCCCATTGCAAACATCATTTCGTTGATCACACCGCTTTCGCCGAAGATGATCCGAAAAGCAAAGGCGCGGAGAATCTCGTTGATCCAGTAGGGGATGATTAACAAGAGAACCAAAACCCGCGTAAACCCGCCACCTTTCGACTGCCCCAGATAATAGGCCAGTGGATAACATAAAATCAGATCAAGAATAGTGACGCTGAGCGCTGCAAGCAGGGTGCGTACAAAAACGCTGAGATCGACGACATTATAAGAGGTATCTGCGCCGGGTGCTCCAAATACCAGATATTTGTAATGCTCGATTGTGTAGGTGTCTTTTGGGCCCCCCATCTCTGGTGGCGGCAAATGTTGGCGGAACGAGAAGTCGAGCATCGACAACTGTGGCAGGATGATCAAAATGAAAACCCAGAAGAAAACCGCTGTCAGCAGGAAGGTTCCCAACCCGAATCCGTTCCGGTCATAAAAGTCCCTAAATATTTTTATTATATTCATTGGGGCATCCTATTCACTGGCAAGATCGCCAACCGGCAGGACAACGGCCTGATCCGGGGCGTATTCCAGGGTTATGTCATTTCCTTCTGCGGATTCCCGGTGCTGGCCAATATTGACAAGCGACATCTTGATTTCCTTACCTTCGGAGCCTTCCAGGAAAACGTTGTAAATCTGGCCTTCAAATTCCTCATGTCTGACCAGCGCCGTCAGGCGGTTTTGAGCGGGTGAGGTGTCGGCTGCAATGTTGAGTGCTTCCGGGCGGACGAACATCATGGCATCGTCACCAACATTCAGAACCCCCCTTGCAGAAGAGGCAATTCTTGAAACCAGGTCGCCTGAGCGGTTGGTGGAAATAATTGCATTTTCGCCATCAATGGATTTGACCTTGCCGCGGAACACGTTGTTTTCACCAACGAAAGAGGCGACGAAAGGTGTTGCCGGGTCATCATAAATGGATTGGCCATCTGATATCTGGTCAATAACGCCCGCCTTCATGACGGCGACGCTATCGGACATGGTCAATGCCTCGCCCTGATCATGGGTGATGTAGATGAAGGTGATTCCGACACGCTTCTGGATTTCGCGAAGCTCGGTCCGCATGTGCTGGCGGAGTTTCAAATCAAGAGCGGACAGCGGCTCATCAAGCAGCAACACATCAGGTTCGGCGCAAAGAGCCCTGGCAATGGCAACCCGTTGTTTTTGGCCGCCGGAAAGCTCGGACGGTAGCTTTTCACCTTGATCCGGGAGCGCAATCATATCCAGCAACTCATCGGCCCGTTTGCGCCGGTCAGCGAGGCCAACGCCTTTAACTTCAAGTGAAAAAGTGATGTTTTCCCAGATTTTCATGAGCGGAAAAAGCGCCAGGTTCTGGAAGATCAGCGCGGTCGGGCGTTTGTTTGGCCCAATCCCCGCCATGTCGTTCCCGCCGATCAGCACCCGTCCGTCGCTGGGCTCAAGAAAGCCTGAAACAGCGCGTAATATAGTCGTTTTTCCGCACCCGGACGGACCGAGGAATGAGAAAAAATCACCGCCTTTAATGTCAACATTGGCTTCACGTACGGCGACAAAGTCTCCGAACCTGATCCAGACGTTCTCCAGATTGACCGCAACCCCTTTACTCATAAATCCCTCCTTGGTTGGCGCAATATCCCAGTGAATGCCTCTTTATGTGCTGAGGGCATTTTTAGTTTGTTATTTGGTAACCCGATATTTTTTTGTTTGATGCCTCGTCCGGCATCAGACAAAAAAATAACAAACGGAGTTGCCGGGTTCTCCGAAGAGAACCCGGAACACCATTTCAGGAGCTTAGGCGCTCTTGAATTTATTTACATACTCGGTACGAACTGCGGCGTACCAGGGAGCTTGCGGAGGCCAGGGATTGAGATTGCCCAGCGAATCGCCCGGATAAGCATCGGAGAAGTTCTTCTTGTATGCAGCACCAGCAAACTGGTCAGCGCCCAGAACCGGCGAGTTGTAGCCATGTGAATCAATGGCAACACCAGCGTGTTTGGCTTCATAGGCAAACTTAATGAACTCGTAAACTTCCGCTGTGTTTTTGGCGCCAATCGGCATCGCGATACCATCAACCCATGCCATGGAACCTTCTTTCGGTGCCTGATACATGATCGGCTCACCAGCGGTTTTAAGCGCCATTGGCGGTCCGTCCCAGGTCTGCCCAACGACGACACCTTCGTTGAGGAGGCCGTTTTTCTGGGTATCGGCATCGTTCCAGAGTAATTTGAGATTTTTCTTGCGTGCAATACACCATGCAGAAATTTTATCCCAAATCGGGCGCATGGCAGCTTCAGAGCTGTAAGCTTTCCACACATCGCCTTTTTCAAGTGCACCAATGGTTTCCATGTAGAGGCCGGCACCAAGCATCATTGAATGCGGACGCCCCATGGTTTTGCCAGCGTTTGCGTCGTCCCAGACATCACCATAGCTTGGTGCGCTGCCGGAAGGAGCCCATTTGTCGGTACGCCATGCGATACCTTCTGTGCCCCAGATATGCGGCAACCAGTGAACGCCTTTGCCATCGAAGCTCCAGTCCTTGGTGCCAATTGCGGACATCGCTGGATTGACTTTATCAACAGGAACCTTGCTCATATCAAACGGCTGCAACAGTTGCAGCGGACCCCATTCGAGACCCTGGTTGTTGGTTGGCGAACAAAGGTCAAAACCCTGACCCTTGTTGGCTTTCATTTTGTTGATGATTTCTTCGTTCGAGCCAATGCCGGTGAAGTTGATTTTGATTCCGGTAGAGCTTTTGAAATCCGCAATGAATTTCTCTGGCAGATAATCGGACCACATCAGGATGTTAATTTCATCTGATGAAGAAAAGGCGTTTTTTACAATCAATGGCCCAGACGCCGCAACAGCGCCAACGGCTGCGGCGCTTTTCAAAACGGCACGGCGGGTAAACGCCTTTGCCGCTTTCTGGGTGGCAATAGATGATTTCTGTGTCATATGGTTTCTCCCTGTTTTATGACTGTCGAATTCGAAACTGTGTGTGGATTTTCCACTTAAACTGCATAACGTATTATTGTGTCAGTTTTTTGACGACAATGTCGCAGACATCAGTATGGGACCTATTTCCATACGTCGTCAACGGTCGATCAACTTGTTCTTGTAGTCGCCCAAGTTGACAAAACTCGTTGCGTCAATACTCCAGCCGAATTTCGCACTAATTCGCAGGGTCCCGAAAATTGCGTTGTGACGACAGGGCCAAAAACCGGGAATAGATGGTGCCAGAAGGTCAGGCCGCAATAAACTGATCACGATATGCTGAGCGAATCTCCGCATACCAGCTGGGCTCGTCGGGCCACCACCACAGTTTGTCAAAGGCATCCCCAGGGTAGGCGGAATCGAACGCGGCTTTGGTTTTGTCATCCAGTAATTCGCGTACTCCGGAAACGGTTGCATTATAACCAGTCGAATTTGCCATTTGCGCGCCTGCTTTTGATGTGTATATGGCGTTAACAAATTCGTGCGCCTGTTCCTTGTTTTTGGCACCAATGGGCATACTTAATCCGTCAAGCCACGCAAACGCGCCTTCTTTCGGTGCCATGTACTGAATTGGTTTCTCTTCTTTCATCAACTCGATCGCGGGCCCATCCCAGGTCTGTCCGATCATGCAGCCGTTTTGCATGAAATTGGTTTTCTGGGTCTGGTGATTGTTCCAGAAGGATTTGATCCAGGGCTTGTGTTCAATCGCGAACCCCGTGATTTCATCCCAGATCTCGCGCATACTGGTTTCATCTTTATAGGACGCCATCAGGGGCGGTAATTTTCCGGTCCCCGCCAGATATTGCCCAATACCGGCCATCATTGAATGAGGTCTTCCCTGAACACCACCTTTCATTTCTGGAAGCCACAGGTCGCCAAAACCCAGCTTGCCGTACTCCGTATCGAAAAGGTCTGTTCTGTAGGAGATCCCCTCTGTTCCCCAGATATGTGGGAGATGATGTTGGCCTCCACCCCACATCCAGGATTCACTTTCGATGACAAACCTGGCGTGAACATTCTTTAAATTGGGTATTTTTTTGAGGTCCCAGGGCTGTGTAAGCTCCAGGCTGGCCCATTGACTTCTGCGATGCACAGAAGGGGCAATAATATCAAAACCCCGGCCTTTGGATGATTTCATCTTGTTGATGAGTTCACCATTTGAGCCCATTTCCGTGTAATAGG
>Ga0316205_10002688_pt1 | contig 18036 bp, 14 predicted proteins | sample 3monthpyrite_MG_FD_204941 | JGI IMG/M metagenome (GOLD analysis project Ga0316205, IMG submission 204941) | Microbial mat bacterial communities from mineral coupon in-situ incubated in ocean water Damariscotta River, Maine, United States -... | ecosystem: Environmental > Aquatic > Marine >... | reverse complement strand
TTGCATCAAATTTAATGAACTGCTGATTCCAGCCTACGTAGAACGTTTTTGATCGCTCAACAGGCAGAAGTTCTGATGGAGCAAACAATAAGTCATTCTGACCTGCAAATCCGGGTGAAGGAACATAGTGGTAATCCTGAATAAGTTGCGCAAAGCCAATAAAGAACTGTGTTTGATCATTCAGCGACCTTTGAAGATTTGCTCTGGGCTGAATGTCAGGTATTGAACTAAGTGAACTTAACCAAATCGGTCGTATTCCCACATTGACTTTCCAACCATCACCAAATTTAGAATTCCAGGAAGTAAAAAACTGGATCGTTTCAACCGAATTATTATCCTTACGAATTCGGGACTCTCCATTTTCTATGAATTCACCTTCAAAATCATAAGAAGCAGTCTCAATTACAGCACCAAAGTTTATATTATTATGATAGAAACCTGAATAAAGGAACAGACGGTTTCGGTAATTTCTGACTTCGTAATCTTGTGATAATTTAGATGAAGTCTCGGTAATAATTTCCCAATTGGTTTGCTGCTGCAACGTGGTTGCAGCCAGCCCCGATTTAATAACCCATTTTGGTAATGTATAACGGTTGGATAACGAAACTCCACCTTGTTGCCATGCAAAACGATTTTCATTGGAAGACCTTACAGTAAATTGTTCAGTTTCCGAAGTAAATATTGAACTTGAAGATTCTCGGTCTGTTGTGAAAATACTTGTTACATACCATCGGTTTGTTGGTTTTCCCCATCGGAATTGCAGTAAGCCATCTTGAAACTGAGTTTCGGGGAAGTTATAAGTATCGTTTACATCAAGAATTTTTAGGTAATTATTTAATGTACTCGTTCGGGTTCCTATCATCAGGAATTCACTTTCATAAAAAGCACCTGCTGTTAGTAACCCGGTTTCTAGTGTTAAAGATGGCTCTGTTGCTTCTTTTGCGCTAAGTTCTAACACCGAAGAAACGGCGTTCCCCAATTCGGCAGGTACATGTGAGGCATAAAAACGGGCGTTGCCGATTGCCTCCGTAGAAATGGTGGAGAGCAACCCGCCGGCATGGAAGAATTTTTGCAATGGAATGTCATGAAAAAGCAGAAGGTTTTGTCCACGATTTCCGCCTTTTACAAAATAATCGGTGGAGCCCTCCAGACCGGTAGTAACAGAAGGAAGGCGCTGAAGATTTTTTATCACGTCTTTCTGTCCAAGAAAGGTGGGCAGTTCTTCTACAGAGCGATTAGATATACGGTATTCTCCCGGTTGACGGGTTTTGTCGTTAACAATAATGTCGGGACCTATAAATTCTAGACGTTTAAGCTGAATTATTATTGATTCAGAAGAAATAGCCAACTTCATGCTTTCTGATTTATAGCCGTAGGCAAAAACAGTTATTGATAAAGAATCACTATCAGAATTTAGTTTGATCCAACCTGATGCATCAGAAATTAAAGATTTTCCATTTTCTTGAAGAACCAGAACCCCCTCAATGGCCTGTCCGGTATTTGAATCCTGAAATTGAATATTCTGGTTTGTGCTAGTAAATAAAAATAGTATCGATAATATTAACGTCATAAAGTTAGCAGAGAGTCGGTATTCTTAGCTCTCAATTAATTGGTTAATCACTATTGTAATTTAGCAATACGCAGACCAACTCGGGTAGCGTTGCTTTTATGAGTGCTACCTCCAAAGCCAATAATAAATTTATCTTGGATAGCACCTGTTGTGCCATAGATGTCCCAAGTTCTAAGTTCTACTTCTTGATTTAAATATCCATGAGGTCCGGCTTCGTAGATATAAACGTTTACATCATTAGCACTAGTAATATCAATTTTCTTAGTTGTAGGATTATATGGAGCCGTGTATATCCATATACCCTTCAAATCACTACTCGAAACTCTAATTCCCGCACCAATTACAACATCTTGATTAGCAGATGGAGACAGAGCAAAATTAACTTCTAAATTTGAAGTGTTTTCTTTATAAAGTTGAGGATTATTGCCTAAAGTATAGTTTGAGTAAACACTTATCCCGGTAATTCCACTATTACTAAAATCATTGTGTGTTGACCTGCCTCCTAGTCCGGAAGCAACTCTGCTGGCAGGTAAATTAACCCAAGTTTCTAATTTATAAGAAGGGTCATTATATGGGTCTGAATTATTTTGTAGCCAAACTGGATTACCACTTGGAATTCCAGCCCACCATCCCTCAGGAATTAGTTGAGCGCCAGACATATCTGTTATTGGACTAACTTTATTTTGTGTATCTAATGATCGGTTTTCCAAGTCACTCAAATTATCAACTTCAATAACATTGAAATCAGTATATTTCATAGATCGAAGTTTTACTATCAGTTCATCTTCAGCTGGCTCAGCAAGCGTAAGTGGTTGATTCTCGACAGGTATTTCTGTAGGAGTTGAACAGCTAAAACTTATAGAGAATGCAAGAACAGACAGGTAAGTTAAAATCTTATTATGTTTCATTTTATCAGTTATCAGATGAAATCCCTTATAACTTTTCCAATATGAAGCTTGAATATGAAAAAAACATGAATTTATATACATATACTATTATTTAATAGTTAGCTGGGTTTAATTTGTCGTTCAAAACCAAAAAAAGTCTAGGTCAGCATTTTTTAACTGACAACAACATCATTGCCAAAATTCTGGATGCAGTTAAGGCAGAGGAAGGGGGAAATCGAATTATTGAAATTGGTCCCGGTACCGGAGCGCTCACTAAGTGGCTGGTTCAAAAGTATGAAGATGTTCATGCCATTGAAGTAGATGAACGAGCGATACAAGTTCTAAAAGAGCAGCTTCCTGATCTAAAAATCCATCAAGCCGATGTGTTAAAAGTGAATTGGAATGAGTTGGTTTCCAAAACAGGTAAAACAATCGTGATTGGGAATCTACCTTATTATATAACCAGCCCAATTTTATTTAGTGTATTAGCAGCGCGGCATCTTTTTTCAGAAGCCATTTTTATGATGCAAAAAGAAGTGGCACAACGTTTAGTGGCTCAACCGCATAGCAAAGAGTATGGAATATTGAGTGTGCAAACTCAGTTGATGAGTTCACCGAAAATGCTGTTTGATGTTTCTCCTAATTCATTTTCACCACCGCCAAAAGTAATGAGCTCTGTTATTAAACTAACTTTCAACAAACCAACCCTTTTTTGTTCCGACAAAATGTTGAAATCGGTAGTTCGAACGGCTTTCAATCAAAGGCGAAAAAAATTATCTAATGCCTTAAAACCGGTATTAGGTGACATCAAACCTGACGGATTTGACTTTGATAAACGTGCAGAAGATTGGGAGCCTGTCATTTATGCAGACTTGGCAGAATGGCTCGAACGCTCTAACAGTTTGGAATGATTTGGTACGGACTTTGCCTTTTACAAATCAGATTATAATTGGGCACTGCCCAGTAAGTACTAAAACAATAACAATTAATAAAAAAACAAAAAGGAGTCATAACCTATGGCTAGTATTAAACCTTTAGGCGACCGTGTTCTTGTACAAGCGGACGTAGCTGAAGAAGTAACCAGCTCTGGTCTGTACATCCCTGATACAGCTAAAGAAAAACCTCAGCAAGGTACAGTAGTGGCGGTTGGCCCCGGTAAAGTTGAAAACGGTAATAAAATTGAAATGACCGTTAAAGAAGGGGATAAAGTACTTTATGGTAAATACGCCGGTACTGAAGTTACTGTTGATAGTAACGAGTACTTAATTATGCGCGAATCAGATATCGTGGGTATTCTTGCCTAACCACGAATCTCATCAAATTAAATAGAACATCTAAAATAAATTAACGGATAGAAAACTATGTCAAAATTAGTTCACTACGATATTGAAGCTCGTGACGCTCTAAAAAGAGGCGTTGATAAGCTTGCCGATGCTGTAAAAGTTACGCTTGGCCCTCGTGGACGTAATGTTGTAATCGAAAAATCATTTGGCGGACCAACAGTGACCAAAGATGGTGTTACTGTAGCCAAAGAAATTGAGCTTGATGATAAAGTAGAAAACATGGGGGCACAGATGGTAAAACAAGTTGCTTCCAAAACCTCTGACAACGCCGGTGACGGAACTACGACTGCAACAGTGCTTGCTCAGGCTATTGTTTCTACAGGATTGAAAAACGTAACTGCGGGTGCAAACCCGATGGATTTGAAGCGTGGTATCGACAAAGCAGTTGATGCCATTGTTGTTGCTTTAGCAGATTTGAGCCAGGAAATTGACGACCGAAATGAAATCGCTCAGGTTGGTACAATTTCTGCAAACAACGACGAGTTCATTGGCAACTTGATTGCTGATGCAATGGAAAAAGTTGGTAAGGACGGTGTGATAACAGTTGAAGAAGCAAAAGGTACAGACACAACTTTAGATACGGTAGAAGGTATGCAATTCGATCGTGGTTACCTCTCGCCATACTTTGTTACCGACTCTGAAAAAATGACAACCATTCTTGAAGATCCATACATCTTGATCTTCGACAAGAAGATTTCAAACATGAAAGATCTTCTTCCTGTACTTGAAAAAGTTGTTCAAACAGGCAAACCGCTTTTAATCATTGCTGAAGATGTTGAAGGTGAAGCACTTGCTACCTTAGTTGTTAACAAACTTCGTGGCTCACTTAAAATAGCTGCAGTAAAAGCTCCAGGTTTTGGTGATCGTAGAAAAGCAATGTTGGAAGACATCGCTATTCTTACCGGTGGTACTGTAATTTCTGAAGAGCGTGGCTACAAACTAGAGAATGCAATTTTAGAAAACTTAGGTCAAGCTTCTAGCGTAACTATCGACAAAGACAACACTACAGTTGTTGATGGTGCCGGTTCTGCAGATGACATCAAGGCTCGTGTAAATCAGATCAGATCTCAAATCGAGACAACCACATCTGATTACGACCGTGAAAAACTACAAGAGCGTTTAGCTAAGTTAAGTGGCGGAGTTGCAGTACTTTATATCGGTGCTGCTTCAGAAGTTGAAATGAAAGAAAAGAAAGCGCGTGTTGAAGATGCTTTGCATGCAACCCGAGCCGCTGTAGAAGAAGGAATTGTACCTGGCGGTGGAGTTGCCCTTCTAAGAACTGTTTCTGCATTGGATGCACTAGAAGCTGAAAACGCTGACGAAAAAGTTGGTTTCGATATCATTCGAAGAGCAGTTGAAGCTCCACTTCGTACCATCGCTAATAATGCAGGTATTGAAGGAGCAATTGTAGTACAAAAAGTATACGAAGGCACCGGTGCTTTTGGATATAATGCACGTACTGAAATATATGAAGACTTAGTTGCTGCTGGCGTTATCGACCCAACAAAAGTAACTCGTACTGCACTTCAAAATGCAGCTTCTGTCGCTGGATTATTACTGACAACCGAAGCAGTTGTTTCTGACAAACCAGAAGAAAAAGGTGCTGCTATGCCTCCTATGCCAGACATGGGTGGAATGGGCGGCATGGGTGGAATGATGTAAGATCATTCTCTCATAAATCTCAAATAGATTTAAAACCCCGATCATTAAGTTGCTCGGGGTTTTTGTTTTAAATCCACCCCGTCACATCGGACTTGATCCGGTGTCTCCCCATTCCCACCCCGTCTTCGCGGACTTGATCCGGTGTCTCCTTATCCACGCCCGAGGCCAGGTCAAGGAGATGCCGTATCTGCACTGCGCTCCGCTACGTTGGTACGGCAAGACGGGCTTTGTTTTAAATCTTATTTTGTCACTGCGGGCATACCTGATCCGCAGTCTCCAGTTAACACCTCGTCTTCTCGCATCTGCGTTTCGCTTTGCTTCACTTGTGCGGCATGACGGGCTTTGTTTTTATTTTCACCCGTCTTCGCGCACTCCGTTGCGCGATCTCCCTTTATCACCCGTTACCCCACAATCTCCTCAACTCTACCCAAAACCAGATCGAGGAGACCTCGGATCAAGCCCGAGGTGACAGCCGTTGTTTTTTAATTTGTTAAGCGCAGCATCACAGGCTTTGTTTTAAATCTTATTTTGTCACTGCGGGCATACCTGATCCGCAGTCTCCAGTTAACACCTCGTCTTCTCGCATCTGCGTTTCGCTTTGCTTCACTTGTGCGGTAAGACAGGCTTGGTTTATGCAGAAAGACGAATTAATAAGAACATCCAATCAACATTAGAAATTATGAAAACAGCTTTTTTATTCTTTTTAACCATCACTATCCTACTCATTCTAACAACAGTGTTAGCCACTCAGGGCGCTCCCGGGCTTCCATCGGCTCCATCCCAAGCACCTATTGATGGTGGTCTTGGTTTGCTTGCCACAGCCGGCGGAGTCTATGCCTTAAAGAAGCTTAAAAGGAGGAAAAAAGAACAGGTAATTTCAGAGAATTAAACAAGAATCGATTACTTCCGGTTCTTTTTTAACGCCAGCGTTGGTTCCGGTACATAATGACCTAACCCTCCGGCCCGGGAATCGTTGAATGTTGTAGGTACATCATCATTTGCCATGCGTTCTGCCCAGGTGATTTCAGCTTTTCCATCATCTCTTCGTTCCATTTTAATGCAGTCCTGAACGGGACAAACTAACGAGCAGAGATTACAGCCAACACAATTATCATCAATAATGTACGGAGTTCTATTTCCCTGTTCGCCCGAAAGCCCGATCGCTTGGTGAGCACCGTCTTCACACGCGATGTAACATAGTTCGCAGCCAATACATTTTTCTTCGTCAATTGTAGCAACTACTTTATGATTCAGGTTCAAATCCTTCCATTCTTTAACATTTGGTAACGCTTTACCTACAAAATCATCGATGGTGTTATATCCTTTGTCTTCCATAAACTGAAGAACACCGGCTTCAATTTCTCGAACAATTCCAAAGCCATAATGCATTACCGAAGTACAAACCTGAACGGATGAAGCTCCCAAAAGAATAAACTCCACAACATCTCTCCAAGTTTCAATACCACCAATTCCACTAATCGGAGTTCCTTGAATTTCGAGATGACTAGCAAGTTCACGAACCATATTTAAAGCGATGGGTTTTACCGCAGGCCCACAATAACCGCCGTTACTTCCGGCTCCACCAACATCAGGATAGGGAGCGTAGTTATCTAAATTTATACCAACAATGCTTTTAAAAGTATTCACCAACGAAATGGCGTCAGTGCCCCCTTGTACCGAGGCCAAGCCGGGGTCGGTGATGTGCGAAATATTCGGAGAAAGTTTGGTAATAACCGGCACTTGTGCTACTTCCATTACCCACTCTACAATCGTTTTCAAAACCTCCGGCTCTTGTCCAACGGCAGAACCCATTCCACGTTCGCACATCCCATGGGGACAGCCGAAGTTTAATTCTAACCCATCAGCACCGGCGTTTTCGCAGTCTTTGATAATCTGATGCCATTCCGCTTTACTTTCAACCATTAGTGAAGCAATCACTGCATGATCAGGAAAATACTTTTTTACTTCTTCAATCTCTCTGAGATTATCGGCGAGAGGCCGGTCTGAGATCAGCTCAATATTGTTGAAACCAACCATTCGTGAGCCACGATAATCCGTAGAACCATAGCGGCTTGATACATTAACAACAGGTACACCAAGTGTTTTCCAGACGGCGCCACCCCAGCCTTCTTCGAAAGCTTTCATAATTTGATAACCGGAATTTGTAGGTGGGGCAGAGGCCAGCCAAAATGGATTTGGAGCTTTTATTCCAGCAAAATTGATTGATAAATCAGCCATGAGATATAAGAATTAGGTTATGAATTTTGCGAATTTAGCCATGCTTCAATTCCGTGAGCGGCGGATTTACCATCATGCGCACCGTTTACAACTTCGGCTCCACCATTTACGGAGTCCCCACCGGCAAAAAAGAATGGATTGGTGGTTTGAAAACTTACTTCATTAACAACGACTCTATTACCGGAATCGAGTTCCAGTCCATCAATCAAGTTAAAGAAAGGGGCCATTTTTGCCTGACCTGTAGCTTTAATAACCAAATCACATTCTAGTATAAATTCACTTCCGGCTATAAATTCTAATTTTCCTTTCTTCTGTTCTGTTCGGATGAACTCTACACCTTCTGCTTTATCTGTACCGACCACACGAACAGGCTGAACATTAAACAGACCTTTGGCTCCTGAACTTACAGCCAGATCATATTCAAAAGAATATCCACCCATTTGTTCTTTCGAACGGCGATAGGCTAGAATGACAGATTCTGCTCCCATTCGGGCTGATTCAGAGGCAGCATCCATGGCCGTATTTCCACCACCAAGAACAATCACGCGATCGGGCACATTAATTTTATGCTTTTTCATTCGAAGTTCTTCCACAAATTCAACGGCACCAACAACATTTTCAAGTTCAATACCCGGCATATCTAATTTAGCCGTTGGTCCTAAACCAACTCCTAAAAAGATGGCGTCGTACTTATCCTGGAGCTTTTCAATTTGCTCTTTGGTGGAAATTGTTGAGTTATAATGGATGTTATAGCCGAGGCTATTTTCCAGGTACTCCATTTCGGCAAGTACTTCTTCATTAGTGATTTTATAAGGAGCGGTACCATATAAAGTTAAGCCCGAAGGTTTTTCTTTTGCCTCAAAAAGGTCAACTTCATAACCCATGGTTCTAAGCTCACAGGCACAAGAGATGCCGGCAGGTCCGGCACCGATAATGCCAACCCGTCTTCCATTTGGTGTTCCGGGTTTGAAAAGAGCTTTTCCGGATTCTATTACAGTATCAGTAGCGTATGTTTGAAGCCTTCCTATATCAATAGGTTTTACATTTTGGTGATTATACACACAAGCACCTTCACAAAGCACTTTGGTTGGGCATACCTTTCCGCAAGCATTTCCAAACCAGTTTTGGTCAAAAATGGTCTTTGCTGCCCCTTCTGTATTTCCGGAATTGATTTGTTTTATGAAGAGAGGAATATCAATATCGGTTGGGCAGGCGGTTATACAGGGAGCATCATAACAAAAAAGACACCGAGCGCTTTCTAAATAAGCTTCGGTATTATTCATAAGGGGCTTTTTTTGAGCAAAGTTTAGATGAAAATCCTCTTCACTTGCAGGTCGTTTAGAATCTGCCATAGTTGAACACCAAAAAGGGTTGTGGTTACAGTTCGGTTAGTTTTCCATAAGTTTCCGGTCTTCGATCTCTGAAAAACTGCCAAGTTGAACGGACTTCATCAATCAAGTCCAGATCAAACTCAGAAATCAGAAGCTCATCATTGTATTCAGAGGCTTCATCAATGATCTGTCCTCGCGGATCAACATGATAGGAAGTTCCATAAAAGCGACCGAGGTTCCAGGGTTTCTCTTCGCCAACACGGTTAATGCAACCCATAAAATAGCCATTAGCAGCAGCGTGGGCCGGTTGTTCTAATTTCCATAAATATTGCGATAACCCGGAGACAGTCGCCGAAGGATTGTATACAATTTCAGCGCCATTCAAGCCAAGAACACGAGCACCATCAGGGAAATGACGATCGTAGCAAATATAAACGCCCACTTTGGCGTATTTGGTTTGAAAAACCGGATAACCAAGGTTTCCAGGTTTAAAAAAGAACTTCTCCCAGAAACCGGTGGTATGGGGAATATGATTTTTTCTGTATTTCCCGAGATAACTGCCATCAGCATCAATAACAGCAGCGGTATTATAAAATACACCTGCCTGTTCCTTCTCATAGACAGGAACAATGATCACCATTTCATATTTCTTAGCATATTCTTGCATCCGTTCAATGGTAGGCCCGGGAACTGTTTCTGCTGAAGCATACCAGTCTTTATCTTGACCAGGGCAGAAGTAGGGGGTATTGAAAATCTCTTGCAAACAAAGAATTTGAACTCCTTTTCGACCTGCTTCTTCAATGTAGGGAATGTGTTTCTCCTCCATTGCTTTCATGATTTCTTGAATAGAGCCTTCACCTTCTGTCATAGGTAGGCTAACTTGAATTAAACCGGATTTAATTTTTCTTGGCATCTTCTTTTCCTTTTTTAGTTCTGATTTTCTTTTAGAGGATTTTTGTTGTTTTTCCTCGAGCGATAAATTTCCCGCTTCCCGGTTTAAGGAGGCACTCTCCGTGCTCAATGGCTATTTCACCTCTTCTTAAAACTGTCTCCGTTTTTCCGGTAACTTCCCAGCCCTCATAACTAGAATAATCTACATTCATATGATGTGAATTCGCTGAGATGGTGTGTTTTGTATTCGGATTGAACACCACAATATCTGCATCTGCGCCTATTGAAAGTGAGCCTTTGCGAGGATGCATTCCAAAAATCTTTGCAGGATTTGTTGCCGTAACTTCTACAAATTTATTAAGGGAAATCTTTCCTTTGTTTACACCTTCAGAAAAGACCAATTCCATACGGTGTTCAATAGCCGGGTGCCCATTTGGTATTTTTGCGAAATCATCTTTCCCCATCAGTTTTTGATCCCACTTGAACGGGCAATGATCGGTGCCAATCACATTTACTAGACCTTGGTTCAATCCCGACCAAAGAGCTTTTTGGTCTTTTTTCTCGCGGATGGGCGGGCTCATTACCCACTTTGCACTTTCAAAACCGTTGTCATATACAGAAGCATCAACCAATAAATATTGAGGACATGTTTCTACAAAAAGATGCTGATTCCTCAGTGTTGCTCTCCGAACGGCATTAAGTGCTCCTTCACACGTCATGTGAACAATATATCCTGAACAACCCGTGTATTCGAGCATATCAATAAATCTAGCTGATGCCTCAGCTTCGGTTACTTCCGGCTGCGATAAGTAATGATACAGTGGAGAGAGTTTTCCTTCAGAACGATGCTTCGCAATCAGTGAATCAATCACATCACCATTAGTGGCATGCACGGTTACTAAACCACCATGCTTTTCAACTACTTTCATAAGTTGAACCATTTGACCATCATCAATCATCAATGCGCCTTTGTAGGCCATAAAAGTTTTGAAGGAGGTAATACCTTCTTTCTCAATCATCTCAACTACTTCTTTGGCAACATCATCGTTAAAATCGGTTACCGCCATGTGATAAGAATAATCGCCAATAGCTTTACCATCAGATTTTCCTTGCCAAGTAGTTAGCGCGTTTCGCAAAGTATCGCCCTGCGTTTGGAGAATAAAATCTATTACCGTAGTGGTACCGCCGAATAAAGCAGCTCGGGTTCCTGTCTCGTAATCATCACTTGAATAGGTTCCCATAAAAGGCATATCCAGGTGAACGTGAGGATCAATTCCACCCGGGAAAACCAATTTTCCGGAGGCATCAATTACCTTCTCCGCTTTAATATTCAAGTTTTTGCCAATCGCAGAAATGCTTTCATTTTCTATAAACAGATCTGCTACAAAATCTTCAGCGGCATTAACAAGTCGTCCATTTTTAATTAGTATTGACATATCAAACAGGGTTAAACATTAACAACAAGTGGTTCCGGTACCAGGTTTTTATCCTTCATTAGTAAGTAATACAGCGCAAAAGAAAGAATGAAACCGGTAAACCAAGAAAGTGAATAGAAAAAGCTCAAAGCTTCAACCCAATAACCGACAAGGGCTAAGCCGGTTCCGGTTGCAAAAGCAATCATAGCGGATGAGTTATAACCGGATCCTTTATAGGAATAAAGGCCATTTTCTTTGTAAACCTCAGACAGGTAAATGTGTTTTTTTCTAATGACAAAGTAATCTGCGAGCATTATTCCTAAAACCGGACCAAGTAGTCCGCTTATAAAAATTAAAAGGCTGCTTATATCGTCTAACCACAACCATGGGCAAATCAAAATTCCAATAATTCCGGTAATTATCCCACCGGTTCTAAAGCTTATTTTTTTTGGAAAGAGGTTAGAGAAGACATTGGCCGGCGCAATCACATTCGCGGCAATGTTGGTGCTTAGAGTAGCGATAAGCATGAAAATTTGTGAGGTTATTACAACAGCCGGAGAATCGAACATCGATAGCAGCGTAACCGGATCCCATGGGGCATCTTCCCCAATTAGAATAGAATCAAAATTGATAATAGCGGCACAGGTAACAAATATTCCCACAAAAGAATACAAAATCATAGTTCCAGGTAAGCCAATAAACTGCCCGGCAACTTGAGATGTTTGAGTTTTTGCAAATCGAGTGATATCAGCAATACTAAGAGACATGGTTGCCCAAAAGCCTACCATGGCGGTAAGCCAAATGATATAGACCCAAATTTTTTCGACAACGGCGGTGTCTCCTGCAGGGGCAAGGCTCAGGGCTAGGCTACTGGAATATATTGGAGTTCCATTGTTGAGTTTGCGAAACATAACGCTTAGGGCTTTATCGCCACTTTGAACTTCCTGAACGGTTGCAACCGACGTGATATTAGTACGAAGATTTGGCGCTATTGGTGCCCAATTTTCGTCGGTAAGTGTGTGTTCAGGCCCAATGATGAGTTGGTATTCATCTGCTTTGAAAGTTGACCCCGTTTTCTCAGTTAGTGGGTCAATTGTTAGATAAAGACGGTCAGCATTTTCTTCAAGTTGAGCTGTTGGGTGCTGAAGTTGCTTACTTTGATCTAACACAATGGCAAAGCCATCAGCTTTTGTAACTCCCCAGCCGAGAAGAAAAATACCAATTAAAAGAAGAATGGGCGCAGAAAACTGTTCCAACCATTTAATACTTTCTGTTCCTTTCCAGACAAAGTAGATATTGATAAACCAAAAGACGATGAAGGACGCGAATTTACCAATTGAAAAACCAGAAACTGAATCACCACCGGTAAGAGCGATAAAAATAGCATAGATTGCAAGACCACCTATCCAGGTTTGAACTCCAAACCACCCACAAGCTACAATAGCTCTCAAGATTGAAGCAAGGTGAATACCTTTTGTACCAAATGACACTCTGCCAAGAACCGGAAAAGGAATTCCGTATTTCACTCCCGCATGGCCATTAAGGATCATGGGAACCGTAATAATGACATTTGCAAAGCTGATAATTATTAAAGCTTCAAACCAGCTTAAACCGGCACGAATCATATACGAAGCCATTAAGTAAGTAGGAATACAAACCGCCATACCAACCCAAATTGAAGCAAGGTGCCACGTGTTCCAAGTTCGTTCTGATTTTGGGACAGGAGCTAGTTCTTCACTATACAGTGTTGAATAAGAAACGTCTTCTTCCAGAGCAACAATTTCGGTTTTCAGTAATTCATTCATAGACAATATTCGTCTGCAATAGAGATTACATTAGATACTATTTCAAGACCTTCATCAATCTGATCGGTGTTAACACAAAGGGGAGGAGCGATAAATATCCAGTTCCAGCGAACAAAGGTGAACATTCCTAATTCACGAATTTTAGAAGCCATTCGCAGAGTTGCTTCCATTTCATGAGGTCTGGCGTTCCAGGGAGTTACTGGTTCTTTTGTTTCCCGGTTCTTTACCAGTTCAATACAACCAAGCAACCCTGTATTTCTGAAATCACCGATTGAAGGATGCTTGCTTTTAAGCTTTTCCACTTCACTTTCAACATAAAGACCCATTTGTGCAGCATTATCCACCATATTTTCTTCTTGGAGAATTTGAATATTCTCAACGGCCGCTGCACAAGAAACCGCATGAGCAGAATAGGTGAGTCCAATTACTAATGGATTGTCATCAAAATGTTTGGCAATCGTATCGGTAATTACAACGGCACCTAGTGGCAGGTAGCCGGATGTAAGCCCTTTAGCCATACACATCAAATCCGGCGTTACACCGGAATGGTCAACACCGAACATTTTGCCCGTTCTCCCAAAACCACTCATCGTTTCATCATCGATAAGAAGAATACCATAAGAATCGGCAATTTCGCGCAGTCTTTTCCAGTAGTTTGGAGGATATTTAATACAGCCGGAAGAACCAGACTCGCCTTCAATTAAAATGGCAGCGATACTATCCGGGTTTTCGTATTTGATAACAGCCTCAATATTTCGGGCTGCCATTTCTCCGCACTCTTCCATTGAAGAACTATTCCAAGGACACCGGTAGAAGTAAGGATTTTCAACATGAACAAAATTTGGAACAGCTTGGCTATCCATTGGAAACTTCCTTGGATCACCACCAGCTGATATTGCACCATAAGTTGCACCGTGGTAAGAGCGGTAGTGCGAGATTATTTTGTGCCGCCCGGTATACATTCGCGCCACTTTAATAGCATTCTCGACAGCTTCAGCACCACCGAGAGTAAAGAACGATTTGGTAAGGTTACCGGGTGTAATTTCTGCAAGCTTTTTACCTAATTTGCCCCGCACCTCTGTTGCCATGCCCGGATACACATAGCTCAACTCACTCATCTGTTTAGCAACAGCTTCAGTAATACGTTGGTTGCCATGGCCTATGTTCACATTCATCAACTGAGAAGAGAAATCGAGATACTGCTTGTCGTCGTGATCATAAAGATAAACGCCTTTGGCTCTTTTTGCGTTAATGGGATTGAGCCCGCCTTGTTTTACCCATGAAAATAAAGTGTAATCTAAATTTTCCTGTACGATTTGATCCATATTTGTTCTAACTGCTTATATCTTCAAATTTCTATTAACTCATCCAATTTGTTCGTGCTTCCGGATTCCATTTTACTGAAGTCTTCTTATTCTGAGTCCAGAATTCGATGGAGCTCTTTCCGGTAATGTCACAAACACCAAATTTGGAATCATTCCATCCACCAAATGGGAATGGCTCCCGAGGTACAGGTACACCAATATTGACTCCAACCATCCCTGCACTTGCACGATCAATCACTTGCCTTGCTAGGCCACCGTTTTGAGTGAAAACAGCAGCAGCATTTCCGTACCCGGAACTATTTTCAATACTTAAAGCTTCATCCAAATCTTTTGCACGAATAATAGAGATCACCGGTCCGAATACTTCCTCTTTGGCAATAGCCATATCAGGAGTTACATGATCCACAATTGTAGCGCCTACGTAGAAACCTCCATCTTTTCCAGCAACGGTAGCATTTCTCCCATCTACAAGAATTTTGGCTCCTGCATTTTCAGCATCCGTGATATACTTCTCAATTCGTTCTTTTGCTTCTTTTGAGATCACAGAACCAAGCGTGTCACCCGGAACAATTTTTTTAGCTTCAGTAATCATTCTTTCAACGATATGATCTACTCTATCAACTCCGACCATAACTGCTGCGGCCATGCAACGTTGGCCGGCACATCCAGACATAGAGGCAACAACGTTATTTGCGGTCATTTCGGGATTTGCATCCGGAAGAACGATTAAATGATTTTTAGCACCACCAAGAGCTACACATCTCTTTAGAGTAGAAGTGGCCCTTTTATAAACAATCTTGGCAACCTTGGTCGATCCCACAAAAGAAACCGCTTTAATATCAGGATGATCGCAAATGGCTTCAACAATTTCTTTTCCGCCATGCACAATGTTGAAAACTCCGTCAGGAAGTCCGGCCTCTTTTAAAAGTTCTGCCATACGAACGGCACTTAATGGAACCACTTCGGATGGCTTAAGAATCATACAGTTTCCCAAAACGATGGCATTTGGTATCGTCCAGTGAGGAACCATATTTGGGAAATTAAACGGTGATATCGAGGCAACAACCCCAAGAGGTTTTCTTTCAATCCTGCATTCAACTCCCCTGCTTACTTCCTGAACTTCGTTCGTTAAAATCTGAGGCATTGAAACAGCAAATTCGCATAATTCAATACTTTTTTCTACCTCAGCCTTTGCTTCTGAATAAATCTTACCATTTTCAAGAGTAACCAGCTTCGTTAGCTCGTCAATATTATCCTCTAATAACTGTCTGTACTTAAAAAAGACTTGAACCCGTTCTTTCAGTGTTTTAGAAGACCATGAAGGGTATGCTACTTCTGCAGCTTTCACAGCTTGATCAAGATGGTCGTAACCCGACATAGGAACAGTAGAAATAACGGAACCATCTAAGGGACTAATAACATCTATTGTTTCTTTTGGGCTAGGTACAAAATCACCTTTAATAAAGTTTTTGATTTTGGGTTGTAGGGTTGCAGTTATACTCATAAAAAAATCAATTAATTTTGTCAAAATGGAACAAGAAATTGCACCATCAGTTAAATGGAAGTGCAATGGCATACTATAAAGGATTGAACTCAAAAACGAAAGATAAAAATGTGGATAAATTGTTAATAAATTCAATTAATAAATTTAACCCACAGTCTCTTTTTCCCACCTCGTCCTCGCGGGCATACTTGACCCACGATCTCCTTTTTCTCGTCTCCACCTCGTCCTCGCGGGCATACTTGACCCGCGATCTCCTGTGTCCATTTCAACTCGTCACCTCGCACTTGATGCGAGGTCTCCTCAACTTTGCCCAAAGCCAGATCAAGGAGATGCCGTGTCAAGCACGCCAAGACAGGCTTTGTTTTAATTCAATGTTTGTCCTCGCGGGTGGAGAGCCGCGACCTCCCATAACCGGCCCGTGCCACATATATGGAGACCTCGGGTCAAGCCCGAGGAGACGAGCGTTGTTGTTCAAATCTTCTTTGCAGGTCAAGCCCGAGGAGACGAGCGTTGCTGTTTAACCTGTTTTGTCGCATTTGTTCATGTATTTGTCGCATCTGTTCGTGCCTTATCTGTTAAATTATTCCTGCAATCATCAATTAAAAATTGGTTAAAGGAATGCAGATCACAATTTTATTCACTCAAAAATTACGACTGGTTTTCTCGGGGGGGCTTTTGGGGGTACTATTAATTTTTCTTTTGCCGGGAAGTGTAGAGGCTTTTCAGGTGGATTCACTAGTCATTGACACAACATTAACAGGGGTAAATCTTGGTGCAACGGCATGGGGAGATTACGACAATGACGGCGATCTTGATTTAGTAATTACCGGAACTACGAATGGAGGAAATTCCGGCGCTATTGCTGAACTATACGACAATGATGGATCAGGAAATTTTACTAAGAATACAACGGTATCAAGCAATTTAACCGGAGCATATAGAAGCGGTGCAGCATTTGGTGATTATGATAATGATGGATTTTTAGACCTTATAATAGTCGGGTACAACACTTCAAATGTTGGGACAACAACACTTTACAAAAATAACGGAAATGGCACTTTCTCTTCTGTAACTGGGACTGGGTTTTTAGGTGCCGGCTGGGCGTCCGCATCTTGGGGTGATTACAATAACGATGGATTTTTAGATGTATTTATAGGGGGATTACCCGGTTCTGGAACTCGATTTAATATTATTTATGAAAATGATGGTGATGGAACTTTTACCAATGCTAATGCAGGTTTTCTTGGGTCAGCTGGGGGCGATTTTGTACATGCCGATTACGACAACGACGGTGATTTGGACGTAGCTCTAGCTGGCTATACAAATGCAGGTTCTGCACAATCAAAATTCTATCGAAATGATAATGGCACGTTTACAGAAGTTTCTGCGATTAGCTCATTATTGCTTGCCAACGACAACGCAACCATGGAATGGGGAGATTTTGATAATGATGGAGACTTGGACCTGTTTAATGCAGGCGGTGGTAATGCTAAAATACTACTCAATGACGGAAGTGGGGGGCTTTCAAATAGTGGGCAAAGCTTTACGGGGGTTTATCAAAGTGCTGCAGATTGGAATGATTATGATTTAGATGGAGATCTTGATCTGGTTTATACTGGAAATATTAGTGGTTCAAAATCATATTTATATGATAATGATGGGGATGGCACTTTTTCCTTAAACACCGACTTTAGTTTAACCATCGCCGAGCAAGGTACGGTTAATTGGGTGGATGTAGATAACGATGGGGATGCAGACCTAATGCTAACCGGTTATTTAAGTTCAGGTTCAAGAACAGCCGCTTTATATAAGAACAATGAAAGTACCTCAAACTCAGCGCCAACAGCGCCCACTAATCTTACAGAAACAAAGAATCTTGCCAGATTAACGTTGAATTGGAATGCTTCTTCTGATTCAGAAGGTGGTCCGATTAGTTATAGTGTGTATTTAGTTAATGATGATAGTACAGGATTCCTAATCCCAGCTGAAAGCGATACTTCTAATGGGTTTAGAAGATTAACAGGATTGGGTAATTCCGGAATCACAAACTCGCAAACGTACACAC
>Ga0316205_10002686_pt1 | contig 18044 bp, 16 predicted proteins | sample 3monthpyrite_MG_FD_204941 | JGI IMG/M metagenome (GOLD analysis project Ga0316205, IMG submission 204941) | Microbial mat bacterial communities from mineral coupon in-situ incubated in ocean water Damariscotta River, Maine, United States -... | ecosystem: Environmental > Aquatic > Marine >... | reverse complement strand
GCGGCGTATATCCATCTATATCAAAAGCATCTAAGCGGCCGATGGTGCCTTGCCTATAAGCAATCACATCATTCCGATAGGCAAAATAGTCTCCCCAGTTTGGCCAAATCTCCCATCGAAGAAGACTGTCGTTTGTTACGGAGCGGTGACCAAATTCACTTATAATTTTCCATGGCACGATCGATTCAATTTCTCTTTGAGTAGTATCTACTTCTGCAAATTGACCGGGATTAGCCAATATTCCATCAGGTATTTGAGCGATAACTTCCCCGCTAAGAACAAATCCCAATACAAAAAGAAATAAATAAAAACGGATTTTCAAGCGAATTCTTTGGTTAAAGAGTATGGCAATTCATCAATGTCTGAGAGTATCCTTCGAACGATTTCCAACGCTACGATTGTAGTTCGTTGTTTATTTACTAACCGATCTTTCGTAAACAACGCTTTCACAGCAAAATGTTGTTCTTTGCTATAAAATCCAATCCAAACTGTACCAACCGGTTTTTCTTCACTTCCGCCATCAGGACCTGCAACACCTGTTGTTGAAATTCCTATATCAGCCCCGGTTGCCAATGCTGTACTTTTTGCCATTTGCAAAGCAACTGTTTTACTAACAGCGCCAAATTCATCAATATCACTCTCTAATACATGTAATTGCGCAATTTTTACCGAATTGGAATAAGACACAATTCCGCCCAAAACATATTCACTACTGCCCGGAATATCTGTTAATGTATTGGCAATTAGCCCTCCAGTACAACTTTCGGCAGTAGCAATTGTCTTTTTTTTATCAAGTAGTAATTTACCAACTCTTTCGCTTAACGAATGATCTTTTTGTTCGCCATAAATATACTTTTCGGCTTTTTCTTTAATAAAAACAGTAAGAGATTTTGAGCGTTCTATAGCTTCTTCTTTCGTTTGCCCTTTTCCGGTAATTCTTAACGTTACTTGCCCAAATGATGGTAGAAATGCTAAAGAAACATGATCGTTTAAAAAACCTGTCAAATCACCTAAAATATGATCCGATAGTGTGCTTTCTCCAATACCCGCAGTTTTTAAATATTCTGTATGGATGTAACCTATTTCATTAACTTGTGCTCTTAATTTTGAAAACACTTTCCGCTTCATAAGGTATTTCATTTCATGAGGAACACCGGGTAAAACTGCTAAATAACAGTCTTTTTCATTAAACCACATTCCAGGAGCAGTGCCGGCTTTATTGAAGAGAATTTCACAATTTTCGGGCACCATAGCTTGCCATGAATTCGACTCAGAAAATGGAATATTCCTCGACTTGAATAGTTCTTTCACATAATTTAGCACTTCATCATTTTGAACAAGCTTTACGTCAAATAAATCGGCAATTGTTGTTTTAGTTATATCATCATGAGTAGGACCAAGCCCTCCAGTTGTTATAACCAGATCAGATTCTGCCATACTTTGGCTCACTGTCGACTTAATGAGATCATGATCGTCAGAAATGGTGTGAACCCGAGTTACTTCAATTCCCAGATCATTCAAAAATTGCCCCATCCAGGCAGCGTTTGTGTTGATGGTATCACCAATAAGTAATTCGTTTCCTATGGAAATTATTTGTGCTTTCATGGCGCTAAAATTCAGCATTCATATTGGCAATTGCCACCAAAAAACTGACTAAAAATTGGTCTTGCAAACTTTAGTGCCAAAATAATTCCTATCTTCCATAATGCATCGACTGCCAAACATTCTTAGTGGGATTCGCATCCTATTAGCACCCATTTTTTTGGTTCTCTTTTTTCAAGATAATTTCATTCTGAAAGCCATCGGGCTTGCGGTTTATATTGTGGCTGCAATCACTGATTATTACGATGGTTATTTTGCTCGAAAATATAAGGTTTATAGTGATTTTGGAGCATTTCTTGATCCGCTAGCTGACAAATTTCTGACATTTAGTGGTTTCGTCGTGCTTCCTTTTATTGCCGTTGAACAATTCCCTTGGTGGGCGATTATCCTAATTATCATTAGAGATACGGTGATTACTGCCCTTCGTGTTTATATGAAGCGTAGAAAAGTTTCTATGGTCACTCGATTTACTGCAAAAATTAAAACTACCATTCAAATGATCTTTCTTTACATCGGGTTGGCGGTAGGATTATTCCAAGGGCTAGATTTCTTTGTCGGAGTTTGGGTTGAATGGATTCTTAGCACCGATATACTTTTTTATTTAATGCTATTTGTTACTACAGTTACTGTGTATTCGGGTCTTGAATATCTTTATGTAAATAGAGGTGTATTTAAAGCACCCTCATCAAAATGAACGCAATAAAACGCTTTGTTGGTGCTGGTTTCGGAAGTGGATTCACCCCGGTTGCACCAGGAACAGCCGGTAGTTTTATAGCTTTAATTCCGGCTTATTTTTCGGTGTGGATCGATCCCGTTTATGCGCCCATTGCACTAACCTTATTTTTCTCTCTTCTATCTCTTTGGGTCGCTGATACTTGTATTACAGCATGGGGAGACGATCCTGGAGTTATGGTGATAGATGAATTTGCTGGTCAGTCTCTGGTTTTCATCAGTTTACCAATCTCATTTACTCTTAATGACTGGTGGTTAATAATTGCTGCTTTTGCACTATTTCGATTTTTTGACATCCTAAAACCCCTTGGAATCAACCAAATACAAAAATTGAAAGGTGGATGGGGAATTTTATTAGATGATTTAGTAGCAGGTTTTTATGCACTTATATGCTTGAAAACCCTTATTTTTCTGGTTCATGAATTTTTAGGTAGCTGACCTGACATAAAAATCAGCGTATATATACAGTATAAATATGATTATAAACGAACTTTTTGCAAAGGAGCTAGCTGCACAATTATTGGAGATCAATGCAGTAATTCTACGTCCACAAGAACCATTTGCTTGGGCCTCGGGATGGAACTCTCCTATTTATTGCGATAATCGACTAACACTCCATTACCCTGAAATCAGAAAAAAAATTGCACGCGAATTTACAGCCTTCATTAAAAATAAATTCTCAAATGTTGATGTAATTACAGGAACTGCAACTGCAGGTATTCCACATGCTACTTTAGTAGCTGATGCTCTTTCAAAACCTCTTGCTTATGTTCGTGCTAAACCGAAAAGCTATGGAATGGGGAATCAAATTGAAGGTGGTGTAGCAAAAGGTGAGACAACTATAGTAATTGAAGATTTGGTTTCTACAGGCGGTAGTGCTCTTTCGGTTATTGATGCCTTACAATTTGTAGGCGCAAATGTTGAAGCATTGATCTCAATCTTTACCTATGGTTTTGATGTATCTATTCAGAATTTTGAGAACGTAAATGTACCTGTGTACACCTTAACAGATTACCCGACTTTAGTAGAAGTGGCTGTAGAAAAAGGCTTTGTTTCTACAAAAGATTTAGATGTTTTAAGCAGCTGGAGAAATAACCCGGATACATGGGCGAATTAAGTAATTTATTAGAGGTTTTTTTTGAGTAATAAGAAATTTTTTATCGAAACTTATGGCTGCCAAATGAATTTCGCGGATTCTGAAATCGTGAATTCAATTTTGCTTGAAGATGGAATGACAACTGCCCAAACCGCCGACTTAGCAGATGTTATTCTGATAAATACATGCTCTATTCGTGAAAACGCAGAAACCAAAGTCTGGAATCGATTAAGAGAACTCCGTTCTATCAAAAAAACAAAATCTGACCTCACAGTTGGCGTTTTGGGGTGTATGGCAGAACGTATTAAAGATAAAATCATAGAGGAAGAACAACTCGTTGATATTGTTGTAGGACCAGATGCTTATCGCGACATTCCTCGCCTGTTAGAAGAAGTTACAGATGGTAGAAAAGCGGTTAATGTTCTACTATCGCTGGAAGAAACTTACGCAGATATTGCACCGGTTAGAACTACAGGAAATGGAGTTTCTTCCTTCGTAAGTATAATGCGCGGTTGTGATAATATGTGCTCTTTTTGCGTGGTTCCCTTTACCAGAGGTAGAGAGCGAAGTCGACCAATGGATAGTATACTTCATGAAATCCGTCAATTAAGTGATGATGGTTATAAAGAAGTAACCCTTTTGGGGCAGAATGTAAATTCCTATAAAGACGGTGAGAATTCTTTTACCATGCTGATGGATGCGGCAAGTAAAATTAATCCCGAAATTCGCTTCCGGTTTTCATCCCCACACCCTAAAGATTTCCCGGATGATTTACTTCATTTGATTGCAGAACGGCCAAATTTGTGTAATTATATTCACATTCCAGCACAAGCCGGTTCCGATACAATGCTTGAAAGAATGCGACGACCTTACACGCGTAATCAGTATTTAGAATTAATCGACAAGATGAAGTCCATTATACCGGGACTATCACTTTCAACGGATATCATTGCTGGTTTTTGTGGTGAAACCGATGAAGAACATGAGCAAACTATGACTTTAATGGCAGCGGTGGAGTACGATCTTGCGTACATGTTTGCATATTCTGAACGCGAACGAACGCTGGCATATCGAAAATTTGAAGATGATGTTCCTGAAATTGTTAAAAAGAAACGGTTATCAGAGATAATCAATCAGCAAAGAAATATTCAATTAGAACGCAATAAAAAAGAACACGGGCAACGTCACCTTGTTTTAGTTGAAGGAACTTCAAAACGTTCTGATGAACAAATGAGTGGCCGATCAGATACTAATAAAATTGTAATTTTTGACCGTCAAGATTTCGAGAAAGGGGATTATGTTGAAGTTGAAATTATAGATTCGACCTCAGCAACTTTGTTAGCTGCACCTATTCGTAAAACTACATTACTTGAATATTATGGAGCGGCCGTAGTAGCATAAGTGAATCAGATAAACACATACTCACTATCATGCTTCTTCCTTTTTGTTCTGATTAATGTATCTGATAGTTCCACTTTAATTGCGCAGGATGTTCAGAAAACAAATTTTGGAGTTAGTTTTTCAAATGAACTAACTGCAAATGAAATATTGAATGTTATTCCTGATTTGGTCGAACTTGGGATTCAAACAGTAGAACTCAATCATCCAATCTCCAACGATTTAATTGACAATCTTTCTGCTTACCCAATTCAAATTCTAGTTCGAAGTAATATTAGCTACATAACCAGATTTGAAATTAGCGAGTCTGATGTAATTAGATCTCAGCTTTCCCCATTTATTTTAGAATACAGTGTTAAACAGAATATAGTTGGTATTGGAATTGCTAGTTATAGCGACTCATTTAATGAGAAAATACTAGTTACGCTAAGAAATCAGTTACCGGATTCAAGTCAAATTCGTTTATATCAAGTTAATACTTCTTTAGATACTCAACTCCCAACAGTGATTAACTCCAAGTCTATAGATCTAAATGGCTTCGTTAATCAAATTCTATTTGAAGCCCCATTCAACGACCATGATATAAGCATTTTTAAAAAAACACTTTCTTTAAATCCATCACTTGTTTTAATGGACTGGTATTGGTTTTCAGATGCAACGAAAAGTATCCCATATTTTACCGATACAATTTTAACCGCAAATCAATCCACGGATATCTTATTGTCGGATAACTTCGCAGCCTCGAATAAATCAATGGTTGATTGGCCTATTATTATTCTTGTTTTATTGTGGTTTAGCGTTGGTATTCACATTATTTCCAATCCAACCTATCGCCCACTCATTTTTAGGTATTTTACTTTCCATCGTTTTTTTGTGGACGATATAATGCGATATCGAGAAAGATCCGCAGCTTCAGGGATTACTATATTTGTACAACACGCCTTTTTCTCTGGCTTGGTTCTCTACATTTTAAGTGTCTTCTTCATCAGCAATAAAGGATTAGACGCATTGTTTTTCCATTTTCCACTCATGGCAATTATTGGTCAAAATTACGCTTCAATATTCATGTTGAGTTTTTTGATTTCCGTAATTTTTAGCCTTTTTAGTGTCATTTGGCTGTATCTGCCCAGTAACTCCATGAAACACTTCAGCCAGATTGTAAATCTGTATTCTTGGGTATTTCATCTCGACTTTATCATAGTCAGTGTTATGATAATTATTCTGATAACACAAGGCTCTAAAGCCGTATTATTATTAATGGGTGGAGTACATTTTTTGCTATGGATTATAGCCTATGTTGTTGCAGCATACGATAGCTCGAAATATTTAATGAAGGGTAAAGTCAAGTATTTACTGAACACAATTGGAATTTTTTTAATTCTCGTGTCTACATTAATCGTCACTTTTATACTAAGTGGTTACCCCTTTGATGTTCTCAGATTGGCAGTAAGATTGTAATTAATTTGGTAGGCTTATTTTTCCCAGATGCACCAATTCATCGCCAACTTTCTGCCCCTTTTCTCTGACTAAACAATCACCAAGATATGCAACCAATACGGCTTCTTTAGAGTCAGCTGTAATGCCAAAATTTTCTATTGAAAGGATGCACGCTCCTGTTAATTCCTGTTCTAGACCTTTGATTATACTCTGATTATGAATTCCACCACCGCTTATTATCAAGTCGTAAGATTTCTCACCAATTAAGTGATCTAAAGCTCTACTAATACTTTTAACTGTTAACTGAGTTAGTGTAGCAATCAAATCAATGTGACTTATTTCTATTTGATGACTTTCTATAATCATTTCTACCCAGTTTAAATTGAATAATTCTTGACCGGTACTCTTGGGAAATTGTTTTCTGAAAAATGGATCTAAGAGTAGATATTTTACTAACTCAGAATTTGAATTTCCCTTTGCGGCGGTTATTCCTTGGTTATCATAAGGTTGATGGAAATACTTTTGCATTGTCTCATTAATAAGAGTATTTGCGGGACCAACATCCGTACTAAGTACCCTATCTTCTACTTTCGATGCAGCAATCACCGTTAAATTAGCAATCCCACCAAGATTTAGCGCAACTCTTGTATGCTGCTCATCTTGAAGCAGAAATTCATCCAAATAAACAGCTAAAGGAGCGCCTTGCCCACCTGCGACCACATGTTTTTGGCGAAAATCACTGATGGTAATAATTCCGGTTTTCTGAGTAATATGATCTGCGTCAACAATTTGAAATGTGCTGTTAGGTTCCCCATCCGGATCGTGATACAATGTTTGCCCATGGCTAGCAATAAGATCAATTACATTATTTTTAACTCCCCAATCAGACAATGCCGCGTTCACTTCATTCGCAAAAAAATGTGCCAATTGTGTGTTTAACCAACAAATAGTACCTAAATAAACCTGATCCTTACTCCGTGTACGATGTAAATGTTTTTGTATATCGCGGGGATACTCAACAGTCTTGAACTTCACAAGTTTGATAGAATCATTTTTCACTCGACAGAGTGCAATATCTAATCCATCCAGCGACGTTCCGGACATTAACCCGATGATGGTTCTTTCGGGTTTTTTAGCAATTTCAAAAAGTCTTTCTAAAGCCTTGTTCATCCCCCAAACTCGGGCTATTTTGCTTTTCAATCAAATCTGTTTGTTATGAGTACTCCGGAAGAAATCGATTATCAATCTTACGAAGAAGATTTAGCTGTACTAATTCAAACTTTAAAAGACAGTTTTGAAAGTACAGATGCTGAATATCACATAGATGAAATGAATGAAACGTTGTTCATAAAACTGGAAGGGTTAGATGATTATTCACAAAAAGAAATAATTGAGATTGCAGGCCCCATACTTGAAGAACTAGACATGGATTTCGAAGAAATTATTTTTATGCCTTTTTAGGCAGAAAAGGAAATTCACAGTGCTGGATTCTTCAAGAATTGCCTGCTAGTTTTTATCTCTGAATATCAGAAAAGCGCTTTTTTATTTGTTTTTTTGGTAACCATCTAGTTCGTAACTTTGATAAAATTCTATCCAAATTTACATGTTTACTCCCAACTCAGGCTATCGTATTGAGTGTATCTCTTGCGGTAAAATTAATGACGAAAAAGAAACAAGTACCTATTGTACTTCCTGTGGTGATGTGCTGGACATCATCTACAATTTGCCACTCGATCAGATCCAATATCCACTAAAGGAATTTACGCCTGATCCACTCAAATCTAGTCCAACATCTTTGAAGTTTTTGTCAAGATTATCTGAGAGATATAATGCTGATTTGTATGCTAAGCTTGAGTTTGAAAATCCAACAGGGTGTTTTAAAGACCGTGGGAGTTATATCGAAGTTTTAAAAGCACTTGAATTAGGTAAAAATGCTATATGTTTGGCATCAACAGGAAATATGGCAGCATCCGTAGCTGCATACGCAAGATATTTTAACATTCCTTGTTATGTCTTTGTGCCCGAAAAAACACCGGAAGCTAAGTTGGCTCAATCCACTATTTATGATGCGACCATCATTAAAATTAAGGGCGATTTTAAAACATGTGAGATTCTTTGCAGAGAGTTTGCTAAATCCGGCAATTATTATTTGGCCGGTGACTATGTTTTCCGGCAAGAAGGTCAAAAATCATTTTCTTATGAGCTTTTAGAACAAGGCTTAACAGACTTTGATTACATCTTTGTACCCATAGGTGCAGGTACTAATTTTGCAGCCATATATAAAGGCTATAAAGAGATGCTTGCTGCCGGTTTGATTTCAAAAATTCCAAGTTTTGTGGCAGTTCAACCGGAACAAAGCTCACCGGTAGTTGAAGGTATCTTTAAGAAAGAAAAAATTGTGGCAGACAAAGTAAACACAATGGCCGACGCTGTTGCTGTTGCCGATCCTTTTGATTTTTATAAAGTATATAATGGAATACGTGAAACGGATGGACTTGCTTTTACCGCAACTGAAAATGAACTACTAAGTTCAATGAAAGAAATGGCTGTTGAAGAAGGCTTTTTTACAGAACCAGCCTGCGCTATTCCTTTAGCTTGTTTTAAAAATAACCTAGATACTTTCAATGGTAAAAAGTGTTTGTTTGTTTTAACCGGTACCGGTTTAAAGAGTTCGCATATTGTAGCGAAATATTCTCTTTCATCACCGGTGCTCGATCCCGTGCTCGATAGAATTCAACAATACATCGAATCCGGCTTTTCTGATTTACAGCGTAAAAGCTGGGGGCAATCCCGCGAAATGATTATTGGAAACACATCAATGGATGCTGAACATGCTCGACTATATGATGAGTATGTGAGTGGCTTTAACAAAAAAGGTAAGACACTTAAAGAAGAAGAAATTAAAGCGCTTCAGTCGCTTATTTATCAGGAAGATATTGATCTGGAATATCCGGTAGAAGTACTTGATTATAAGATCACTATGAGAAAGAAAGGTTTAGTAAGTGCTGCTGTAAAATTGAAACTCCCTAATGGGGAAGAAATCCTGTCGTTAGATCAAGGGGTTGGTCCGCTCGACGCTGTACTAACAGCCATTAAAGATGAAACCGATGAATTTATTCCGGTTGATGTAATTAGTCATCAAGTTGAGATTTTGAGTCCGGATACTGACTCTTTGGTGATTTGTACGCTAACACTTCAGAAAGAAAACCACACATTTTCAAGTCGTGGTGCTTCACCAGATACTATAGAGGCACTCATTCAAGCATTTTTAAAAGGACTTGCCATCGCAAATAAAGTGTTAGTTGAAGATCAGTTAAAATAAATCTTATGATTTATCAAATTTGATTACTCAATAACGCCAAGAATTTGTACGAATCACCATCCTATTTTTTAAACTGCATTTCATATTGTAAATCTTCAAACCAAAGGGGTTAAATCCATTTTTTTGGTGCTCGCGATTGGGTATATGAAGAGGAATTCAGTTTCGCAAAAGACAGGTTTTGGTCACCTGATGGAGACAGCAAGAAACAGCTGCTGATTCTCATGAGAATGATTCGAAAAGAGTATCAAATGGTCTTAAATCAATGCAAAAATCATAATCACTCATTCTTATTTTTTCGAAAACGGATGAAGAACCATTGAATTATTACGGCAGATTTCATTGACCTTCAGCCTTTCTGCTGTTGGTTAAGAATAGATACTATCTGTGATTCAGTAAATCGGCTCTTTTTCATAGTCAAAAGTAAGAGTTTTCTCTATTTTAGACTGGCCAAAGTACCGGGAAGACGATAGTTTAAACCAACTGGACTAAGCCCTGCATATAAAAAAATTTAATAAAATGAATGAGCCTATAATAATTAATTTTTGCCCAACGGGAATGGTGCCAACAAAAAAGATGACTAATTTCGTGCCTATTTCTACAGAAGAAATTATTGAACAAACTCATGAAGCTTATGAAATAGGAATAACTATTGCACATCTTCATGCACGGTTAGATAATGGAATACCGACTTATAAAAAATCACATTTTCAAAAAATATTCGAGGGTGTTAGTAAATATTGCCCGGACTTAGTCATTTGCGCTAGTACTTCAGGAAGGGATTTTCCCGAATTCAAAAAAAGATCTGAAGTCATAGAGTTACGACCCGACATGTGCTCTCTTACATTGAGTAGCTTAAACTTTCAAAACCAAGCTTCGATTAACGAACCTGAAATTATCAAACGTTTAGCAGAGAAAATGAAGGAATATGGAGTTACACCAGAACTTGAATGTTTTGATTTAGGCATGATTAACTATGGGAAATTCCTGATTAAGAAAAACATTTTATCAGGACCTATATATTGGAACTTACTATTCGGTAACATTGCTGGATTTCAAGCTAATTTCAATCACCTAGGTGTTGCGTTATCGGAAGTAGATCAAAAAGAATATGTCGCATTAGCTGGGTTAGGTAGTTATCAATTACCCATAAATGCAGCAGCAATAGCACTTGGCTATGGTGTAAGAGTTGGTCTTGAAGACAATATTTGGTGGGACTCAAATAAAACTCGAAAATGTTCAAATATTGAATTAATTAAAAGAATACACTCATTAATAGAAATAAATCAAAAAGAATATTTTAAACCTAAGAATTTTGGAAAACTTGGTTTTTATAATATTGAAAGTAGATGAAAAACATTGAAATTTTAGGAATATCTAAAGATTCCATAGCGGTAATATTAGATTTGTTGAAAGAAGTAGTTCCTGAAGCTTCGTTTACTTTATACCCTAATATAAATAGTGAAATAAAACCTTCTCTTCCAATTAAAGAAATACAATATCAGATAAAACCTCTCAATAGTGCTCCAAACAATTCTAATAAAGTTTTTTTCGGTTGTGCTACTCCAAAAATCAAGAAATCTATATATACGTATTTCAACAAAAATCATAATATATCAAAGGAAAATTTTCTTAAAATCCTACATCCTTCATCGTATATTGCTGATACTTCAATTGTAGAAAATGGTGTATTAATTGAACCACATGTAGTTATTAGCTCCCAATCAAGCATTGGATTTGGGGTTTATATTAAGCGGGGTAGTCTAATTGGGCATCATAATAATATTGGCGATTTTTCAGATATAAACCCTGGAGTAACAATATCGGGGAAAGTAGCAATCGGAATTGGCTGCACTATCGGTTCAGGTGTAGTAATTAGAGATAATGTAAATATTGGTGACAACACTATCATTGGAATTGGAAGTGTTGTAACAAAAAATATTCCAGCTAACTGCATAGCCTATGGCAATCCTTGCAAAATTATAAGCAAAATAGAATAATACCTGTTCTAACAGAGGGAGTGTAAATGTATTTGGAGTTCAACGTATAAACCGTGCAGCTCTTCCACATCTTAGAGCGCAAGGCTCCGGCCTACTAGTTCATGTATCCAGCTTATTGGGTAGAATGACTCTTCCTTTCTATGGGCCGTACAATGCTTCAAAGTAGGCGTTGGAAGCTTTAGCAGAAAATTATCGTATCGAGTTTCAGCTTTTGGTGTAGACTCAGTACTTGTTGAGCCCGGTGGATATCCAACTGATTTCTTTGGCAGTTTAATATTACCCGGAGATTCGAGTCGAGATGAAAGCTACGGTGAGATGGTTAACGCCCCAAAACAATTGTTCAATAGCTTTGAAGGTGCATTGGCAAACAATCCTGATCAGGATCCTCAGCATGTTGCAGTTGCTATCGTTAATGTAATCGAAACTCCGGCCGGAGAACGACAAGTGCGTACTGTGGTTGACAACATGGGTATGGGTACTCATATCAAGCCTTATAACGAAACTCTTGAACACATTCATCAGAGCGTATTTGGTGCTTTCGGAATGGAGAGCATGCTAAAACTAAATGTGACAGAAGAAGCATAAAGAGTATTCTTATTTCATCATTCAATGGCGATTAAGTTAATTCTTAGTCGCCTTTTTTGAATGCACAAGCTCCATGTAAGAGGAAAATAGCTTAAAGAATATGATCCAGATTGGACTTATGACCACAACCGGTTCAATCAATTTTGGATGGATTTAAAAGCAAATTATTTTAAAAACTAGGCGGAATCAAAATCAATTGTGTGCTAATGGGGAATTTTTCTCCGGGGTCTAACTAAACCGACATGTTATACCATCACTTTCTGTATGAATTTGGTAATACACTAAATAATGAAGTAATAACTATTTTCAGCTTTGTTGTTTCAAGCTAAATTTAAAAATTTCCAAATTGACTGATATTCTATAACTAAAAAGTGATCTTCATTCCATCATTAAACACTTCTTGATTAATCCCAATATCCCATACTTTTGCTACCAATTTATAGATGAAATTGCACCATTATTCATTTCATTGATTCAATTACCGCTTCTATGAATCCAAATTTTTTATCATTAGAAAATTAGATACTTATAAAATAATTTATGGCTAGTGATTAAAATTAGGATGACTCTTTTTGATTGAATATTATCAACATCCAAAAAAAATACGTTGCAATGCATTTCATATTCTACTTTAATCCCAGCGAGGATAAAATTGAAACTGATAACATTAATTCAAACTATGCGCCATCTTACATAGCTGAAAGTGTAGAACCTGTTTCGTTTCATAAAATGAAAGGGTTTATCTATCATTATAAAAATCATCTGGATTTAAATAATATTATTGAAAATACAGTCGATTATTTTTACTACTCGGATGGAATTTTTTTTCCGAAAAACGAAAAATTTGATATTAAAAAAGCTGCATACAATCAAACCCTTACTTATCAAGATATTATTGGTGATTATCTTATTTGCAACCTAGACAAAAATGGGAATGGCAAGATAAATCGACCGGTAGGTAGTTCTTTTAGACAATTATTTTATTATGAAGATGGCGACATACAGATATTATCCTCTGATATATCATTAATTGTAAAATCAGTAAAAAAAATATTACAATCTAAATTGTTGGATTATATGAATCCAGCTTTTATCGAAGATGCAATATTCCGACCAACGGTAAAAACTAAAAGAAAAGCACCTCGCGGAACTTTTTTAAATACTATTACGAGAATTGATCCTTTATTTCTGCATATAAGCTTTAATGATTTTAGAGTAAAAATCACAAAAAAGAAATTAGAACAGGTAATTGATAAAAAATTAGATAATTTATTTGTAAATAATAGAAGTGAATTTTATCAATTAATTATTGAACGTATTAAACAATCTAGTACTATAGTATTTTCGAATATTAAATTAGATAATTATTACATGTATTTAACCGGCGGTTTAGACTCGCGGGTGGCTCTAGCAGTTCTTTTGTGGCTAAAAGATAAATTACCTTTAAAATTTACAACAAAAACATATGGATTAAGCCAAAATCCTGATGTAATTATTGCTGCACAAATCGCACAGAAATTAAAACTAAATTTCGAACAGCCGTTACTACATGATGAAGATAGTTTAAATTGGCCAACTTCTTTAGATGACTATGTCAATGCTTTTACAATCTCTTGGGGTACCATTAGTTCTTATTCGTATAGGTTTTTAAGAACTAAGCAGAATTTCCAAAAACAAAATGGTTTAGGAATTTATAAATATGCGAAAGAATTAGATACATGGAGCCGGTTATCGGCCCCTTTCAGAGAAGATACCGACGTAATCCCGCTTTTAATGGATTACGAGATTATGCAATTCAAAATATTGTGCAATAAATATAAGCTTAAGGATGAGGATAAAACTTTAGTATTTAATATCATCAAACAGCTGCAACCACAACTGCTGGAAATACCATTTGCTGGTATTAAAATGCCTAAAACAAACATCAAGGCTGAATATGATGCTCGTGATACAAATTTATACCTACCAAGACTTTTCAAAGCTTATTTCAACGAAGATCTTGTAAAAGAATTTTTTAATAAAATTAACTCAAAGAGCGATGAAATTAATTTTCGTATTGATAAAATTAGAACAGAAAGAATGAAGCGTACTTGTATGGATTTTGCTTCTGTTTATAATTTAACCGGTCAAGATATTTTAGACTTTTCACAAAAAGAATATAAACACGAAAAACCTGCCGAAATTTCGCCACCTACATTGGAAAAGGAATTGGAATTAAGACTTCAAATCTTTTCACTCGAACGTTCTTTACATAGCCCTATTGAATATTTATCTAAAAAATCATTTAAACGCAGACTTAAATTGGCTTTCAAACTAATCTTTCATTCTTCAAAATGACGATAATTTACTTTGTGATTTACATGAGTCGCTACGATCTGCCGGTTTTAGTATAAGAGCAGATATTTAAAACGTGCCACTGGAATTTTTGTGTTGATTCCTTGATTATTGGGCATGATTTATTCATTGTTTAAGAGTATGTTAATGATATATTAAGAAACGAACTCAGGTTAACACCTAATTTAGCAGAAATTTACAGCGGAGCAATGAGATGAACACTTCAGTTTCTATTGAAATCGAAAAACCACAAGAAGAAATTTGGCAAGCAATCACAGATTTCAAAAATTGTCAAAGTTTCATTGAAAGCATTGAATCCCTCGAAATTATTGACCAGCCAAAAAATACATTAGTTGGTTTCAAGTGGAAGGAAAGCAGAGTGATGTTTGGTAAAGAAGCCACAGAAACCATGTGGATTACTGACTTTGCAGAAAATGAATTTTATCAAACCAGAGCTGAAAGTCACGGATCCATTTATAAATCTAGATTATCTATCGAACCCGAAGGCGAACATACTAAATTAACGATGTCTTTTTCAGCTGAACCGGTATCTTTCTCTGCTAAATTAATGACATCAGTGATGGGGTTTATGATAAAAAAATCAATGAATAAAGCACTGATGAAAGATTTAACAGACATCAAAGCCTATGTTGAATCGAAGTAATTGAAATTATAGACATCATATAAATCAGCCTAACTAATCCTACCTATCTTAACCGGTTAATAAGTTTCGACTAAATATCTGAATCTGCCTTGCGGTGTTATTAAATTTTAGCTTGAATTACGGATATTTATACAGTCTTAAATATTATACAAGCCATATATTCTTATCGTGAAACCAATGGCTTTCCGGAAGTTATGCAGGTTTAATTATTCATTAGTAGACGAGCTGCTACAAAGTCATTTCAAACCCTTACAATCACTATGACTATACCCTTCACTTTGACTATAGTTTTGAGCATAATCTTAATTTTTGCGATCGCTTTTTTGTTATTTATGCGTCAGGCTACATTTGGTAAAGCACCATCAGGCGAGCACCTTATAAGAATTTCAAAATCAGCAAATTTTCGAGACGGTATTTTTAGAAATCTAACTGATACACCGGATATAAGTGATGGACATTCATTTTTGAGTATTATTATTGAGCAGTTTTTTAGAAGTCATCCGAGAACAGCACCTACCGAGAACATTCCATCCAAGAAAACTGATTTAATCGGACTTCACGAAAACGAAAATGTACTTGTCTGGTTTGGCCACTCGTCCTATTTCATTCAAATAGATGGGAAAAAAATATTAGTAGACCCCGTATTCAGTGGCCGCGCATCCCCTATTCCTGCTACCGTAAAAGCTTTTGACGGAACAGATCAATATTCTGTAAATGATATTCCCGAAATCGATTTCTTGCTTATTACTCATGATCATTACGATCACCTTGATTATAAAACCGTAGCTGCGCTTGAGGGTAAAGTAAATACAGTGATTTGCGGGCTTGGAGTTGGTTCTCACTTTACGCATTGGGGTTATCCGGAAGAGAAAATTAACGAGCACGATTGGAATCAACGTTATGAAATAGACTCCACTTCTTCTTTCCATATTTTGCCTGCTCGCCATTTTTCAGGTCGGGGATTTTCAGCAAAAAATACACTCTGGGTTTCATATTTACTTGAGACGCCTTCAAAAAAAATCTATTTGGGTGGAGATAGCGGTTATGATTCTCTCTTTAAGCAAATTGGCGATCAGTTTGGTCCGATTGATCTGGTAATTTTAGATAATGGCCAGTATAACGCCGCTTGGAAAGAAATACATTTACATCCGAATAAAGTGTTAGATGCAGCCCACGATCTTAAAGCCAAGCAATTATTTCCGGTTCATTCATCCAAGTTTGTTTTGGCCTTGCACGCCTGGGATGAACCCCTCAAAGAAATTACTCGTCTTAATCAGGAAAGTGAAAATCCCATATCTTTATTTACTCCTATTATAGGATCTAAAACTAATCTCGATGACTCGAAGCTTGAATTTGATAAGTGGTGGGAAGAGATTGAGTAACCCTAAGTATCTTTTGCATTGATAGAATTCTAAAAATATGTCCCATTTATCATAGATAATCAATCATATAGAATGGAAAAAGAATGCTTTTTAATCCATGAAAAATAGACAGCCCCATTATTGGAAAAATCATCAGATATTCAAATTTTGGTGAAGCAAATAATGGCAAACCAAAAACCAGATTGGGATAATCTGATCCATCATCATTAAAAAAAATAACAAATGAATGGCTAACATCGGGTGCTGATATAGTTGGTAGATGTTGCAAATTTGGATCTGTTCAGATAAGAACATAGAGTAAAAACATCATTCCATAAACACACTAATTATACCACTTTAAAATGGTATTTTCTACATATCCATCGGATGAGCAGGAAATTAGTACCTGTTATTATTAGGTTATATAAATGTAAAACGATTTACCATGAATAAAATAATCATTAAACTCTTTTTAAGATTTGGAATAGGAATTGGATTTCTTTCTGCTGTTGCGGATAGATTGGGATTATGGCCTGCTGAGTTATCAGCGTGGGGTAACTGGGAAAGTTTTTTAGAATACACTCAACTAATTAATCCATTTCTTCCGGAAACTTTGATCCCGGCTATTGGAATCATAGCAACAGGAGCGGAAATTTTATTTGGAATCAGCTTACTTATTGGTTTTAAAACGGAATTTATTGCAAAATTAAGTGGATTTTTGATGCTAATTTTTGCTTTGGCAATTACCTTTTCAACTGGAATAAAAGGAGCTTTTGATTACTCAGTATTTGCAGCCTCAGCCGGGGCATTTGGACTGAGTATCATGAATGAAAAATATTTGGAAATTGATTCAATACTTACAAAAAAACTTTAAACTTAAACTAGAGTACATGAATGGCACTAGATCATGACTGCTGATGACAAAAGTGGAAAAGTCATAGGAAGCTCGCATCATCGAAATTCATTAATCCAATAAATCCGCGATTCTGAATTTATGATTTGATTCCATCGGTCTGACGGATTACCCGTCTGATCGAGGGTTCGGAGAAGGATCTTCAGAAAAGAATCCCATCTGTCTTCCCCATGTCAATTTTTGAATCACGGATTAATCCTCGATTCTAACTTTGAGTTGCTCCGAGGAAGCAAGGAGCCTTCACATAAAATGAGCCGTCTAGTTTGTTGTGCAGATTCCTCTCCGCCAGCTGGCGGATCGGAATGACAGAAGTGGTAAAATTATTGGGATGCTCACATCATCGAAATTCATTAATCCAATAAATCCGCGATTCTGAATTTATGATTTGATTCCATCGGTCTGACGGATTACCCGTCTGATCGAGGGTTCGGAGAAGAAACTTTAGTAAAGAACCCCATCTGTCTTCCCCATGTCAATTTTTGAATCACGGATTAATCGGATTTTTGGATTAACACGGATTCTATTAAATGGGAGCTCGCATCATCGAAATTCATCATTTATACACACTCTTGGCAAATGAAATACTTCCTAACCTTCTCCGCC